>JAEIGA010007607.1_pt1 | contig 16433 bp, 14 predicted proteins | sample 9270691 | NCBI WGS metagenome assembly JAEIGA01 (sample SAMN17057246, study PRJNA624740) | gut metagenome | biome: biome; isolation source: fecal sample | host: Bos grunniens | place: China: Xizang | collected 2019
TAGCCAAAGAAGTGCAAACGCAATTGATTGCTGCGACTGGCGCACGTGATCGCGGCGTCAAAACCAGCACGACGTTTTATGTGTTGAAACACACCAAAGCGCCAGCCGTATTGGTTGAGGCAGGATTCATTAGTAACAATGAGGAAGCCAAGCTTCTTTTTGCCTCTAAATACCAGTCCAAAATCGCCAATGCGATAGTAAAAGGGATTGATAAAACTTTTGCTTAAATGTGTCACAAATGCAATAAAAATCTTTTCGTAACCGTAGTTTTGAAGCTTTAATTTTGGAGCTGTAAGTTGTGACTGAAGGTACGCAGAGCTAAAATAAAATCATCACAAATCGCAGAAAAATGAAGGATAGACTATGGATGGAAAATACAAAGGTCTTCGATTAGTGCCTCAAATTTTTGCGGATATTTTGTTAGAACTATTTGATGGGAAACAGTTTAATCGACAAATAGCAATTGCCCAAGTCACACAATACTTTAAAGAAAACGGTGGAGAACTAGGAAAGCCAGAGTATGTATCGACCTTCAAAGCCGCAACTCGACATTTAAGAGGAAAAGGCTTAGAAAACAGGGGACAAGGAATTTGGTCGTTGGCGTACAAAGAGGAAGTGAAGGTCGAGGCTGTTGTTAGTCAACCCAAACAACCAGAAGTTATTTTTGATTTTGAAGTAGGCCAAGGTTCAGCCTCTGTTTATGTTTATTACTACGACATTTATCAAAAAGACGCTATTCAAAATAAGAAATCTATGTGGCCATGCAAGATTGGTAGAACGGACAAAACCCCGATGGAACGAATCTTGTCGCAAGCCGGAACCGCCTATCCTGAGTTGCCACACAATGCTTTGTTGATTCATTGTGAAGATTCGGCCAAATTAGAATCAGCGATTCACAGCATCCTCAAATTAAGGGGGCGTTGGTTAGAAAATGCGCCAGGGACTGAGTGGTTTTTAACATCTCCAGAAGAAGTCAAACAAATTTATCAATTTTTGTTTCAAGGTGAAAAGAATATCATTGAAACAAAGTTAGGTTACATGACGCCGCTCGAATATAAAGAATTACTTTTAACGAAGAAATAACTGGTCTACTTTTAGGGGGTCAATTTAACGTGCCGCTTACGTGACGCCTGGGAAGGTCCAAATAACGAAAAAGTGAGAAAAGCCAAACAATCTCGCGAGAAAATGCATATTACTGCAAGAAATATAGAATGACAATCAAAAATCCTTCAAAATCGCGCTAAATGGCTGATTTTGAAGGTTTTTCTTTTGCTTTTCATGAGATACAATAATATCAGATAAACGATATAAATCGCATTTGACGTGACGCTTCGTGTGACGCTTTTGCGAAGAAAAAGGGTGTGTCATGGGTTGGCAAGAGAAACAAAATCAAAACGATTCCAGGGAGTTTATTTCAGAGAATTAGACAATGGGGATCGAACGTATTTCCTTCGGATACGGCTCGACGGGAAAGTGAAACGAATCCCGATTGGGAAAAAATCAGAAGGCATCACCGAGCAATTTTGCAATCAAGAAAAGAATCGAATCTTGAATGCACATCGCTTTGGAGATGATGTGGCGGCACAGCTACAGAAAGTAAAACCGGAAGATCCGACGTTTGAGGATTTGCTCAATTGGTATCTAGAGAAGCGCGAACTCAAACCGACGACCGTCGATCAATTGCAGATTATGAGAAAAGTGCCGTTTTACAAGAGCAACCGAATCAGCCGCAAAGACATTCAAGACTACATCGACGATTTGGCAAAAAAGCATCGAGCATCAACCGTCGGGCTTCGATTCAGACAACTTCGATCCATATTCCGTTACGCGGTAGCGCGTGAAAAGTACAAGTACCCCGATCCAACTGTTGGCATCGATTTGCCGAAAGTTGCAGGGCCGCGCAAACGCTATTTGGATCACGACGAAATTCAGCGTCTTCTCGAGGCCGTCAAAGACAAGCCGCGACTTTATCTCTTTGTGAAGATGTCGCTCTGCACAGGCGCTCGATTGGGAACCATCTTGAGTGTCCATCGCGATCACATTCAAGACGATGGAGCGGTGACGCTTTGCAATCACAAAACGGGTCGTTGGTATCCTGGGTTCTTCGATGAAGAGACGATGAGTCTTTTGCGAGACAAAAAAGGATATGTCTTAGCCGTGCCAGGCAAAGAATATGAAGTGCCAGCGAAGCAGACCATTCAATACGAACTCCTGGCGATTATGGATGAGTTGTTTAATGAACCGGATACGCCGATTGAGAAACGGGCCGTTATCCATTCACTTCGTCACAGTGTTGCTACACAACTCATCACCAAGGGTGTGCCGCTAGAAGTCGTGAGCAAGACGCTCGACCATAGCTCCATCACCATTACAGGCAACGTCTATGCGAAGGTCGTTCCAGATTTGATCAAGAACGCAACAAAGGGGCTTTGGGATTGATTGCCATCAGTTTCCTGCTGACAGGCATGAGGCTTGACTTTATAGTAAAAAGAATGGGGGTGAATATGAATGGATCGTGCTGAGCAGGCTCGTATTGACCGAGCCAAATTACTCAAACCCTTTGTTGACGTAAGACTTCAAAAGCTTATCCAGGTTTTAATGAAAGGGGAGCAGTGTACGCATGAGTTGGCGGAAAAAGCCTGTATCCCGCAATCAACGGTTTCATACCATATGAAAAGTTTGTGTGATTCCGGTGTCGTTAAGCGTAGAAGAGACGGCAAATGGACTTACTATCATCTTTGCCCAGAAGGAGTTGCGGTTCTTAAAGCAGAGTTGGAGCACATGGTTCAAATATGTGAATGGTGCTTAAACACCATTGAACGATAAAAAGTCATCTCGTCGATGCGGCGGGATTTTTATCGGAATAATGAATCAACTTTTTCGATTTGACGGGTATCTTTTACCAACATTTACTTGATGACGTAAAACAGACGTTCCCTTATATTTAAGTAGTACGACATCTAAAGTCGTCTAATAATTCTAAAGGGCGTGATTTGATTGAAAGGATATTTATCCGCACAAGAAGCAGCACATTACACGGGGATCTCAAAGGCGAAATTGGCCAAGCTGAGACACGCAGGAAGAGGGTGTCGCTACATACGAATTGGAGACAGTCCGACAAAAGCATTGATTCGCTATCGAAAAGAAGATCTCGACGCATGGTTAGAAAGGAACCTGATTCATACGACCGGAGGTCTCTGATATGCGCGAACGCTTACGCCGTGAAAGACGAGCTGCCGGACTGACGCAATCGCAGCTGGCTCAATTAGTCGGTATAAGCCAGCAGACCATGAGTAAACATGAACACGGGAAATTAACGCCGGGCCATTTCCATCTCATACGCCAATATGAGAAAGCCTTGAGCGTGTCCGCCGAGGACTTATTTCCAGATATCTTTTGTTAACTCGGCGAGGCGAGTTTTATAGACAGCCTCGCAATTTAACCTTAACAAACAAAGAGATACGATGCAAGAAGAAAAATAACCCAATAGGGTCGAATAGGAATAATTAGAGTCAATTAGTATGCGTTAAACGAAGGAATGTGACAAACAAAAGACCCGCCAACAATCAGAAGATTGGCGGGCATGTCATGGGGTTGGTAGGTCGTTAACAGTATCTAGTATGACTGACACCGGCCCCAAATACAAGACCGGAAAGGGGCATGAAGCGTGAAACACTACTTTAATGTGGATGTGGCTTCGGAAGTTGGCGTGAATGCCGCAATCGTATTTGAAAGAATGGTTTTCTGGATCGGCCTCAATAAAAAGGCCGGCAAGAATTTTAAAGACGATACGTATTGGACCTATAGCACGCAAGCGGACATTGCCAAGGAGTTTGAGTACTTTACTGTCAAGCAATGCCGCACGGCCATCGATAAATTGATTGAGCATGAATACATCAAGACAGGGAATTACAACCGTCACAAGTACGACCGCACACGTTGGTTTGCCTTGACCGAAAAAGGCGAGCGCATTATTCAGAAAAGTAAAAAGGTTGTGCCTTTAAGGGCAAATGGTAACTCCACCGGTGGCGAGACGATACCAGTTGTTAATAAACAGATAAAAATAAAAGGTATAGATAAAGAGCGGATTGAACACATTCGAAAAATCTGTGGAATATCTTAATGCTGAAATATTGGTCCTTCGGGACCTTTTTTCGTATAAAGGTTCCAACGAAATCATCCTCATTTTCAAGAAAGGGTTACCGGTGGAGTAAGATTAGGTTTATAAATTTAAACGGGAGCTCTGAATGAGAAAGAATGGTTTAGATATCGAGTTACGGAAAAGCATTCTGAAATATCTAGAAGCTGGTCATGGCTATAAGAAGATTGCAAAGGATTTCAACATCAATGTCTATACCGCGAAATACATTCGGGATATTTATCGTCGCGGTGACCTTTCTTACTTTGAGGGCAACGATACGGTTAAGTATAAAGATGGCAATGAAAAGTTGGCCATTGTTCGTCGATATCTTGATTCGGGTCTACCGCTCAAAACTTTTGCTCGAGAAGAAGGGCTCAATCCTCTGAATCTGAGAAATTGGTTTGAAAAGTATCTTAAAGGGGACATCGATAACTTCGGACAAGAAAAGCATAAATGGCTCAATGTCAGCGAAAAGAAAGCTCTCGTTCAACGATTTCTGAACTCGGGTCAATCATTGAAAACCTTTGCGCAATCAGAAAACCTTAATTATTGGACTGTAAGAGGTTGGGTACTAAAGTATCATGAGGGTGAGCTTCAATACAAAAAGAGAACGAGACGAGATCTCAGTGAAAAGTTAGCGTTCGTTGAAGCATATCTAGCCTCAGATCAACCACTGAAAACTTTTGCAGAATCAGAAGGTATAAGTACTTCAACTCTTAGAAATTGGGTTATAAAGTATCATGAAGGCACTCTGAAGAAATAATCGTTAGAAAATGTTCGGGGACTACTGTCGGGTAGTCCCTTTCTTTTTGGGGGATGGATTATTACGACGAAATCAAAAATCATCGCCATAGTCGCTTTCTTAGCGGTCTACGGCTTTAGTTGCCTATGGCTAGGTCATCGAAATGAACGACTTGTATGGCAGGCTCATGTGGCCAAAATGGAGCAAGAGTATGAACGAAAAGAATCAGAAGCGCTTCGCCAGGCTGAACGATTGCGCCAGGAGCAAGAAAAACGATACATTGCCCAAATGGAAGAGGTTAGGGCTCATAACGCTGATTTGGTTGCCGATGTTATCCGGGTGCGCGAGCAGTTTGACCAATTACGATCCCGTCGTGATTCAACCGGTGAGCAGTGCTGTAGCCGAGCCGAGCGATGCGAGCGGCTTTTATCAACGGGCTACGAGTTGGCGGGAGAAGGTGAAACTCTACTTAGAGAGCGCGATGCGAGATTGAGGGCATTGAAGTAGTCAGGTCAGCAGGGTGCTTCATTATTGACGTTATTAAGCGGATCCTTTACCTCGACTTTATTGTGAGGGAAATCGAGGGAGGAAAAAGTTCAACTTCCGGAAATCTGCCTTAGCGGAAGTTGAACTCTTAACAATTCATTGTTCAGTTAAAAGTAATCGATAGAACTGCAGAGGCACTGTACTGTCCGATAGGAAGTGCTTGCGTTCCCCCTCTTCGGCATAAATACCAATTTATAGTTTTATTTTGGGTGACATTACTATTTGTCGTGCTCGGTGAAAAACTCAAAATGTTATAGGTGATTCCATTAACGACATTAAGCCACTTTGACTCAAAATTATTATCGCTCGCGGATAGAACTTCAGTACTAAGACAGTTAGGTGCAGTTGAACCCAAGGTTGCTTTAACGACCAAATCGTGATTATTAGTATTCACAGAAGTAACCATTGGAATAGAAGTTGAATCTCCCATTATTTGACCCGATGTAGAACCAATCGACATATTAACCAATGTTGTCTGATTCGAGATGCCTCCACATTGAACACTCACCGAACTACGACCGTAGCTCAAGGGTGTTGATTGTTGTGGCACATTGTCTTTGATGTTACCAAAGTCAACATTTGAACCAGTAAACATCACACTGCAGGTTCGAGGAATAGTAATAGAACCGCTAGTTGTATTTGAGACAAAGATTTCAATGTAGGTATCCCCAGGTCCAGCGCCGGAAGCTCGATATTCAATAAGGAGTTTCGGATATTTAATCTCGGACGTAGTGATTGGCCCAGACTTTAATCGAATAAAAACTATTTTCCCAACCAATGAAACAGAGTGTGAATTACCGGATTTTGTCCCTTCAACTCGAATTAATGCGTCAGCCTTCGTCCAACCGCTGGAATGAGTATACAAAGGAGCATTCCAAGATGACTTTGTTGCCGTATATGAATTAGATCCGTAATTAAAGGTAATGGTTCCGATGAACGCAATTCCGATACTGTCATCTTCCGTGACAGAAAAAACGCCTTGATTTAGGTTGTAAACACCTTGGTGGTTTTCAATTGCAAGTGACACCAACCCATTATTCGGAGGGTTTTGAAGATTCCACGACTCGATCAGATGAAGAGAGATTTCTCCTAAGGTATCTCCTACACTACCTTGCTCAAGAACAGCCGGATCCAACTCGAAATTCTCAGGCCAAGATAATGCGGCATGAGCCGATGAGAAAATGTAAAGCGACATTATCCCCATCAAAATCATTTTCAGAAAACGTTTACCCATATCCACAGCCTAATTAATTGTTATCAGATTCCATCAAATGAAGTTGAGGAATGTGTTGAAAGCCATCGTCACGATCTTCCGTATCAGGCAACTGATACACGAATACAGCTTCGACAGGTTTACCTTTAACCGTCCATTTCGCCTTCAAAAGGCCCTCTTTGGGCAATCCAGAAAAATAGACTCTTCCTTGATCACCCACGAACGACATAATTTCTTGTTGTGAACCCTCTTCGACCAACACAACAGGGACTCCAAATGGCAATGGCTGTCCATTTTTTTGCACTAAATACAGAAGTGCTTGATAGCCTAATCGCACCGGATAGACTACTCGCGTGATGGCTCCCTTGGTTGGATAAACAAACTGATTGGTCCCTTCTAGCAACATGGCGCCGGCGGGCAATGTGGTCGGATCAATCACCAATTCATTGGCGGAATAATTACGAAGGTTCGTCACCACGGCATAACCAAAGTGATCGGTATAAACATTCGCTGACTGATTGATTTTGACACCGGCGACATTGGGAACTTCCACCAAAGCCACAGAATCAAACGTTCTTGACGAGAAAGTGACTCCACCTGGATGAGCCAAGAGCGCACCATTCAACGAGAACATATACGACTGCAGATTTCGGTTGCGAGAATAAGACCCATTCATATCCATTCGGTCACCGTAGTAGCCTAACATCAAAGAGGATTCATGAACTTCATTGTCCCCCCGTGTTTGAGAAAGTCCCCAATTGAAGTCAGAATTAGGATTGTTATAGCGAAGACCAAGTCGATGTTGATAATCTCGACCTGCATCATTCTTTGTAGATACCAGTTGATAATCAGTTGATAAACCGTTAAGCGAAGTGTTTCTCAAATTGGAGAACTTACTTAAAGGAATATTGACATGGAACATGACTCGATCATTAACAGACCACTTCCCGTCATACTTCTCACGAGCTCGAGAATAATTCAATTGTGTACTGATACCACTAAAACTCTTTGAGTAACTTAGGCTCCAAGTCTTACTCGTTCGCTTGCTATCGTGATAAGTTACGTAATTGCCAGAACCATTGAAATACCCCCAATCACCTAATGACTGAGAAACGGAGACTTGCCAACGTTGCTTCATTCGATCATGATCGAACAAATCGTTATTGTTACCATTTTGTAAATCACTGAAAGACTGATAGTTTTTTGAGGCATACCGATAAGTCACCAAATTCACGCTGGTCCCCGTAGACCGCAATGATTTTTCATAGCGAACACGATAAGCAGTACCGGAAGAAGATTGGTGATCGCTCGTATGTTCCCCATCAACTTTGGCATGAATTACATCAAAAGAAAGTGCCCCTAAGTACCCTAATGAGAATGCAGCCCCTGCAGCTAAGGCTTGATAATCACGGCTCATTAACGCCCCACCCAAAAGGGTGAGATCCCAAGGCGTACCGTACAAAACCGTCAATTGCGCAAAATAAGGATCTACTTCATTCAATCCATCATCAGAACGATGATATTTGCCGACGTTTAAGTCATAACGGAATTGTCCTTCGCGTAACATCAAGGGCACCGAAGTATACGGAATTACTTCCTCACGTTCCGTGCCGTCAGCTTCTCGTACAATGACCGTCAAGTCCCCGTCTTGACTCAAAGTTGGAATCTGATCCAATTTCCAGGGACCGGGCGGTACGTTCATCTGATAAACAACGCGGTTGTCTTGCTTAATAAACACTTGAGCATAGGTGTTAGCAAAACCGGTGATTGTAGGCATGAATGAGCGATCACGGCTAGGCAACATTTGCTCGTTGGTACCTAACGAAATCCCTCGCATCGAAAAATTATCGAATACATCACTCTCCGTACTGACTTCTCCAAACTTTAAAGTGGATTTCAATCCCGGAATATCACGCTGTAAATAGGTATTCCAATAATCCCAATCTTGCTGGCTATTCTCAATACCTCCAACCTTTGACTTTGAATGCGAGAAGGTACCATTTGTGAATAATCGCCAAGCACCAACATTGAACTGAGCGCTTAACAACAAGTTAAGATTTTGACCGTAGTTGTTGGAAGTTTTTCGATAATCAAAGTGCGAACCGGTCAAACTGTAATTCACAATACCGGCCGTAATGCCATTGTCCCAAAGCGAAGGAGACACAACATCATAGAGTGAGGATGATGTTGTGTTCAGCATATACATTTGAGGAAAACTCAAATCTAAACGGAGATTTAGACCGTCAAAATGAGCGCTGGAATTAGGAATCCATTCAAGAAGTGGGAAGACTTCATCTTTGTCAGATAAAGCCTTTAGCGCATCAATCTCATCAATCTTCAAACCGAAATCTTGAAGCAAAGATTTCGTTAAAACAGGGACAAGAGACGAGCCACTAACCTTAAATTCCAACGTAAGACGCTTATACGGACGCTTATTGATATAAACATCAACAGAATGAATACCGGGAAGAACACTGAAACCTTGTTCGAAGTAGGATAAATCAACGTCTTGACCGTGCGTTAAAAGGCTCTTTAATAGCCCTTCATTAAATGTCAGGGACGATTGGGCCGCGACCTGGCTACATGCCAAGGCCATCCCCAATAAAGAAACACTCTTCTTCAAACTGAGAGTCATTTTTTTACCCCAACTTCCTTAACCATCTTCTCGGTATTGTTACCCAATTCGTCAATTAAAGACCATGTAACCTTCCCAGATTTGAAACTAACATCTTGAATAGAATAATAGCTCTCTCCATAGGGAGGTACCATCTCTTTTAGCTGTTCATTCCCTAATGAATACGTACCAATTGATAATGAACTAAACGTCGCATAATAAGGTGTCGGATTTTGAACACGTAATTGTTGTGGAGTTAATGTAAATTTCAGTTGACTTGCAACCTGCTTAATTGCTTCTTTAACGACAATAGGCTCTGGGCGATAGAACATCTTGACATTAATCGAAATCGCCAAATTTAATGCTGAAGTCGATTGGTTTTGATTTTCAGGAACAAAAACACCATTAACAAAAAATACAGATTCACGATCCGACGGATATTGACCACCAACACGAACGATACGAAGCTCTTGATGCACCCCAGGTTCCAATAACATAACTTCTGGAAGTACTAAAAAATCTTGAGTCGTACTACCAGGATTATTTCCCTGGATAGTTCGGACGCTACCCTTCAGTAAATAGTGTGAGTTCGTGTCGTTTTTTAGAGGAAACGACACAGCATTCTGAGTTCCATTAAAAATCAGACGAGTGTATTTAACGAAAGACAGACTCTCAGCGTGCGCCGACAAAGCGGAGAACGAAACAGTAACAACGAATAATTTGATTATGCGTTTTATCATTTGCTCATTCCCATCCGATCAATCGTTAAAACTTCTGCGTTCAAACACTTCAAAATTATCGGCGCAACGGCATAAGGTTGTTGGTGGCAAATCGACCTAGCGTCTACAGATCAATCCTAACCCCATCAATACTATCAATCCAAGTATCTTTGACCAAAGATGCATAATCAAGAATTTTACAGTTATTACAAAATTAATAAGTTAATTCTTTCCTCATTTTTCAGTCACGCTCTTTACTTGTACCGACCCTCGATGACAAATTGATTTTCTTTTAAATATTTGGAAAAGAAGCCTAATTTTCTTGTTGACATGTTTATGGTTAAATTGGCAAAATTTTTATGCTGAGTATTGTTTCTCTCGCTAAGTTTGGAGGCGAATATGTTCAACAAAAAATTATTGGCTACCCTGTTGGTCGGATGCTTGGGGTTGGGAGTGGCACCTGCTGAAGCATCAGATTCCGTGACCGTCTTCTTCAAAGCTAAGGTTGTTGGTACAGCTTGTTTCCTCAATGTTGCTCAAGGTGAAAAGGAAAATGTAACATCCGGACTTCAAGCGACGACCGTTGATTTTGGTAATGTGAGAGATCGATATGATGAGAGTGACGACGTTTTTAAGCCGGTGACCTTCTTATTAACCAATTGTGGTGAAGGTGTTTATGGAGCAAAAGTCACTCCTGGAGCTGTTACCGGTGGCACTCCCAATGGACACATCATTAAAGTTGATGGAGCCGCTAATAATGCAGGTTCAGCCAATATTGCTTTCTATCAAAATAAGGATTCAGCGAGCCTGACACCATTTACTATCGCGGGAACAACAGTTGACACACTAGTGTGGCAAAAAAATGGTCAAACTCCTATTGAAGAGGTCAAACATACTATTTATGTTCGTTTGGAAAAGCCCTCAGAAAACGCGGCGGAACTTGGTCCAGTTGAAGCCAGCATTATTTTTAACGCAACCTATCATTAATTTATAAGGCCTATGCGTTGGGTGTCACTACTACCAGTGTTTTTTTTCGTGGCGACGATAGTGTCGGCTCATGCTCAAACTCCGGAAGGAGTTTCGTTGGATCGGACTCGGGTTGTCATTGAAGGAGGCAAAACTGAAGAATCGCTCGGTGTTTTAAATTATTTGAAACACCCGGTTTTAGTGCAAACGAGTTTTTTTACTTCTAACAATGAAAAGTCGTCTGCCTTCTTAGCTTCGCCTCCGCTATACCGACTTGACGCTCAACGCAGCAATCGTATTCGAATTCATCAGGTAGAGTCACTTCCTGAGGATATTGAGTCGGTTTTTTGGATCCAAGTGACATTTATTCCAACGACATCATCAAACGCACAGCAAAAAATGGGTCTTGGTTACGGCCAACGTATCAAGCTATTTTATCGCCCTAAAAATCTTCAAGGCGATTGTCGTTATGTCGCTGATCAGTTGAAATGGGATTATCAGAACGGAATACTTTTTGTTCAAAATCCGACGAAATTGTCCATTTCAATGGTTCGATTAGATATAAATGGTCAATCCATTAATACGCAGATGTTAATGCCGAATTCGAAATTTCAATGGAAGTTGCCTACAAAGCAACTCCAGAAGTTTTCGTTCAAATATATTGACGAATACGGCGGTTTAAGAACAAAAGAAGTTCAACTGAAACCTTAACCAAAAGGTTCGTTGAGGGGTCAAGGACGTAATTCCAAAACATTGTTGGTTTAAGCCCCTTTTTTTGGGTGCTCTTAAGAATTCGAAGGGATAAAGGCACAATCCGTCAATCTTGTAGTGTGTCAGTCTTTCAGACCAACCTATCCGATCGGAATCCCTAGTTAAATGGCACTTCACTCTTGCTTGTCAGTAGGGCGTCTGAAGTGCTATTTGCTTTTGCAACGGTCCAACCGGCGTATAACCACGAACAAAAATGAGTTTTCCACAGAAATTGTGGATAAAGTCCTAGATAAAAGCGCTATCTCTTTGAGGCGTATCGGGTTTTGTTGAATGCTTAAGGATCGGGCAATATTGAGCTCGTTTTGAGCTAATTAATTAACTAGCGTTCTCAGTCGTGCCCACGTTGGCCAAAAAGGGTAATACCATTGACGCTTTTCTAAACCCCTATAATCCAACGCTTGTTCACGGTCGTAGGTGTTGTGGTTAGAGTCTTCAAAAAGTGTAAGGAACGAGCAAGGCGTTTAAATGTGGGGAAAAGTAAAAAACAGGCACGAAGGCCTGTTTTTACAGGGTATATGGCGGAAGAGGTGTCAAACTTAAAGTTTAAGTTGAGCTTTTTGCTCCTGAGAGAGCTTGCTGAAACAGAACTCTCCCCAGGCTTGCATCACTTCGCGGCGTTCATCTTCTAACTTCGTGCGATTGTAGGCTCCTGCATAATCGTCTTTGAGCTTATGTGCTAAACACAATTCCACAGCCTCGTCATCGAACTTCTTGCGATTCTCTCCAGAGCAAGCCCAGGTTTTAAAGGAGGCTCGACAAGTTCCGTGAGCGGTCGCTCTAACGGGATTACCATTCTCTTTCGTTTGCTCGATATCGAGCCAACCTTGTCCGCCGTTTTGAATGCTTTCGTTATGAAGGATGTCAAAAACTTTGCCCATCGCCGAGTCGCTCATCGGTTGAAGTTTAGATGGAGAGGGGAAAATCCATTCATTAATCCTGGGCAAGCCTTTTAGCAATGCGATAGCCTCTTTCGACAAGAAGAGAGTGTGCTTGCCACGCCTTTTCGTTTTAATCAAGCTTTCGTCAATGGTGATTAACTTGGTATCCCAATTAACATCGTCCCATTTAAGATACCGAACCATCTTGGATCGTAATGCAGTCAAAATGGCAAATTCCGTCAGACGAGCCGAAATGTGATCAAAATCGCGAAGCGCCTTCATAAAAGCCGGAACATCAGTAAAGGCCAAGGCCGGATAATTTTGTTGCTTTGCTCGATTTTTATAGGGCTCGAGCAACACACCTAACGGCCCGCGCCTGTCAGTTGGGTTGTCACCGTCGGCCCAACCTTGCGCTTGAGCCCATCGCCAAATACTTGAGATAGTGTTCAAAACCTTATCAGCCGTGGTAGGCATTGTTTGGTAAATGGGTTTGATAAGCTCAAAGACATCTTGGGGGGTGAGTTTGTTGATTCTGCGTTTTCCTATCACCGGATTGATGTACTTATCAAGCCAGTGTTGGTGGTGTGCTTCGCCTTTGACGTTGTTAGCCCAAAATCCGGCTTTTGAACGCTCATCAAGCCACATTTGTCCAACCTGTTTGAACAGACGTGAGCGTTTTTCCCTTTCGATTTTGTTCTTGATTTCAGCTTTGCGCCTAACTTGTCTTTCTGCGTTCCGAATTTTAGATGGGCATTCTCCTTGTCGGATACGCATGCGCCAAGCGATCGCTTCGGCCCGAGCATCTTCCAAGTCGATTAAATCAACTGGGCCAAGAGATATCATCGAACGCTTGCCTTGGTGATCTTTATACCGATACACATAGTATTTTCGTTTGCTAGGCCTGACTAACACGTAAAGACCAACGGCACCACCAATGGCCGTGAATCCTTCCTCTTTGATGGCCATGACGGCTCGGCGAGACAGAGGTGCAATCATTTTAGGCATCGTTACCTCCCAACTTATCACCAACTTTTATTCTTTATAAGCCCAATTTACACGATAATCTATACGACAAATTCTTTCTCGATAAGTGGTGTAACAAACTCGACGCATTTAAAGTTCAGACCAAAATGAGTTTTCCACAGAAATTGTGGATAAAGTTCGAGTTATAAGCGCTATCTCTTTGAAGCGTAGTGGATTTTGTTGAATGCTTAAGGATCGGGCAATATTGCGCTCATTTTGAGCTAAATCTCAAAATTTAATTAATCGTTAGTTACCATACAAAGAATGTTTTACCGCGAAGTTGTCAGTCTTGATTCTGTAATGCTCCTGTATTTTGATTTAAGTTTGAAACAAGGGTTTTAGGGTAGAATGCACGCACCTTTGGATAATTTTGACGGTTAAAACTGTCGTATTAAAACAACAAAATAAAGTGAGGTATTTCGAAGGGTATTTTCATGTGTTCCTCACGTATAAACCTTTAAATATCAATTATTTGCATGTCTTTGAAATTATCCGCTCTTGAGCATTTTGGCACCTGTTTCGACTAGACGATAATAGACGCGATATTTGATAATTTACGTTATGTATCAATTGGTTACAGGTTTTTGAGTAGGCGAGAGTACACAAGAGAGAAATCTTGCGGTTAAGGTATTTGAAGGGTATAGTGAAGGGTATCGAAAAAATGCCTGAAGGGTATTTTTGATAAACTTTAGAAGACGAACTCAAAGATGCTTTCCGAAACTCAAATCAAAAACTTGAAGCCCAAAGACAAAGCTTTCAAGGTCGCCGATCGTGACGGACTTTATTTAGTCGTCACGCCTTCTGGAACAAAGACTTTTCGTTATAACTACAAAATCAATGGGCGCTATGAGACTTTGACGTTTGGTCGGTGGAAGGAGCAAATCACACTCTCACAAGCCCGTCAGAAGCTTTTAGAAGCGAAACAGCTCATTGCGCAAGGCGTTTCTCCAGCGAAAGATAAAAAGCGCGCCAAGGCCGTTTCGCAATCGGGTGGCACTGTTGCTGAATGGCTTAATCGTTTTCTTGAATGGAAAGAGTATGCGCCAAGCACTCTTGCAGGGCGACGCTATATTGCCGAGCGCTTTATCTTGCCTCGTTTTGGTTCTCAAAAACTCGTTGAGCTTACGTTCCAAGATATTCGTGATTATGTCGATGAGATTGCTGAGAGCGGTGCACCTTCGAGTGCCGTTTTTGTTCGCGATTTGCTTTGCTATGTTTTTGACTTTGCAATCGCACGCGACGCGTCTGTCGAAGAGAATCCTGCACGACGTATCAAATCTGCGACGGTTTATCGCCAGCGTGTGAGAGACCGGGCACTTTCTGAGATCGAAATCGCCAATTTTTACGCAATGCTTAAAGAGATTTTGGCAGTTCCGCAAAACAAGCTTGGCGCGAAATTGCTTTTGTTAACGATGTGCCGAAAGTCTGAGCTTGCCTACGCGAAATGGGATGAGGTTGACTTTGAAAAACGTACCTGGACCATTCCCAAAGACCGCATGAAGATGGGGCGACCGCACGTCGTCTATCTGTCGCGTCAAGCGTTGGAGATTTTTCAGGCTCTCAAAACTTTGTCCAATGGTTCTGACAATATCTTCCCCGCGATGAAGGGTAAGCAGCTTAGCAACGGGCTTTTCAATCGCATCATCAATCGTTGTGTAGAAAAAGCCAAAGAGAATAAGCTACTTTTAAATCCCTTTGGCCCGCACGATTTGCGACGGACAGCCAGTACGCTTTTGCATGAAGCAGGATTCAATACTGATGTGATTGAGAAGTGTCTCGCGCACGAACAAGGCGGTGTGAGGGCTGTTTACAACAAGGCAGAATATGCCGAGCAAAGACGGGAACTGCTTCAAGCCTGGGCTGATATGGTTGACGGCTACTGTCAAAAATAGAAAAACCAAGTCAAGGACGATTATGCCGGTGCTTACAAACAAACGAAGTTGGAAGATGAGCGCCGCGAGGTGATGCAGGCTTGGGGAACTTTCTGCTATTCCAAAATTAGTTAATTCCAAATTTTCACGGGGTCCAGTTCATTTGTGGCCCTTTTTTATAATTTCCAAACTAGCGAAACGCTGATTATTGTTTCGCTGGATGTTCATACTGTTAATTGCTTACCAACTTTGATTAAAGTACTTGAGGTACCGCTAAATAACTTGAAAAGGCACTTTGTCCAGGTCGATAATAGTTGTGTTGAGAGTTATCACGTTCAGAGGTGCCGTATGAATCGCGTATTGAAGGTCGTCTTTAGTCGAGCCAAGGGAATGTTTGTGGTGGTGAGCGAGTTGGGTCGAGCTTGCACCAAGGGAAGTTTGAAGAGTGTTTTGGTGGCGGTGCCGTTGGTGTTGGCGGTAACAGGGGCAATGGCAGCAGCCCCTATTGCCTCGGGTAAGTATGCCGTTGCACAAGGTGAAGATTCAGAAGCCTTGGGAAGTGCAAGCGTTGCTATAGGATATGATAGTGTGGCTGAAGCCAAACAAATGACTACCGCAATAGGGGCGCATGCTAAAGCTAAAGCCGAATACAGTGTGGCATTAGGAAGCAATACTAATGCGAATGAGAATGGCAACAATAGTATTGCTATCGGGGGAGGGGCCGATACAGATCAGTCTGCTAGTACCTTTGCTTTGGGGAGTATTGCAATAGGTTCTGGATTCTGGGACAGCAGCACCATGCAAGCGACTAATGGTGCAAAAAGTGATGGTACCTTTTCTGTAGCCCTTGGTACTGCGAGTTATGCAAGTGGTGAAAAATCAGTTGCGTTAGGCGCATATAGTGAGGCTAGTGGCGATAACGTTGTTTCGGTGGGCAGTTCATCATTGA
>JAEIGA010007608.1_pt1 | contig 16430 bp, 6 predicted proteins | sample 9270691 | NCBI WGS metagenome assembly JAEIGA01 (sample SAMN17057246, study PRJNA624740) | gut metagenome | biome: biome; isolation source: fecal sample | host: Bos grunniens | place: China: Xizang | collected 2019
GCATAACGAGCATGGGATTGTGCTTGGGAGACCGTTTCCAAATAGGTTAGGTATTCATCCGCAGGCAATATTTCTCCTTTGTATGCTCGTATCACATTTTCAAAGAAGATATAGATACTTTTTGCATCACCCAATATCCTACTCCATCTGAAACTGCCATATACATCATCTCCCTTTTCCCACAATCGGATGGCATAATAGCGGCCTTTCATGCCCAAAGGTGCAGGTCTATAGGTCTGGTATCCCTGCGCATCCACATGCATCTTAAACACAGGGTGATGGTTCAACACTTGCAGAATCACCTTTTCTAAATGCGTCAGCTCCTTCTTTTTACCAGGCCAGCACCATTTAAATTCAAACATATACACCCATGGCATCCAACGCGTCATATTGAATACCAATTGCGAAAATGGTAATAGAGGATACGCTTTATTTCGGTTTTCTACGGACATATATTTGTTTGAGAGTATCCCAGCCAAACAAAACGATATAGGACAGCAACAGCACGATATAAGCCGGATCTACCAACATATGAGGCCAAATAACCAACACGATCGCCTCTATCAACAGCAAGACCGCATATGGTAGTTGCCAATACTTATGCCATTTCCATAGCAGCAAAGGTAATGGATTAAACAACACGAGCATTAGCCAACCAGCACTCGAGAATAATTGAGTAAATAGAGCTAGATACAAAAGTACTACACCCACTAAGCACTGAACGCCCATAAGACCCCATTTCCACCATTTTAGCCCCAGAGCAATCAGCAGTATAGTGATCAGTAATATTGCCCAAGTGAGCATTTGTGGAGTAAAAAATGGAGGTGCTGATTCTTTTACAAAAGTCGAGTGAACAGCATCGCCTATATATTCCGCAAAGACTTTGCCATTGAGAGTCGATTGCATCCATATCTCAGCCAAGTCGGCCGGTACTATCAGCTTTTCGTCTATCGGACAATCCTTATCATAGGCATTGGGCACTACAACTCCTAACACCAATCGCCACCATGGATGTGTATACAAATCTTGATACATAATCTCACGGCGCGAGAGTGTTTCATAGCGTGTGCCTTCTGGATATACAATCGGGATGTCCCTCAATGCTGCTTTGATAAAATGTACAACAGAAATGGCACAACCTCGACGACTGAGATCCAATTTCATACTCAGCCCCCTGCTCAGTTTATTATCCATAATCTCCCACAAGCGAATATCTACCTCGGGTGGCAGGTTTAGGCGGTATTCATGCACAGCACGATTCCACTTGCGATAATCCTCCAAATACTCATTGGTAGGAAAAGCAAACATACCCATCTTGAGCTTTCCTTTGGCGTATTTGGAGAGTTGCGTATTCACATTCTCGCTCTCATAACTAAAGCAGTAGTCCAAATCGAATATAGGACATTGCAAACGCAAAAACGCATGACCCTGCATGCCTAATATGTCATCGCGCCAATCTGTGGGGTCTGCTACCATCAGACTAACGAATACAAAGTCATCCGCAAGGCGATCTATCGTGTCGTTAAAGCCCATTTGGGCATTGCGTTCCGCCACAGACAATTCTTGCTTTTGCCCTAAAGACGCTAGGGCAAAAGCAAGGAATAGGATGCTTAATATTGATTTTTTCATATTACTGACAACTGACCACTAATAAAATATCTTCTGTACTTCGTTTTCGCCTTTGACAACGTAGATACCAGTGAGTGGTAGTGGAACATCTACATTGTCATTCACGTATCCAGAGTAGAGGACTGTACCTGTAGCGGATACTACTAGCACCTGCTGTGGACTAGCCACAGCTACGTTGATACCACCTGTGATACCAGTGATAAACATATCTCTACCTCCTCCGACTGTAGGAGTCATACCACCAGTAGGCGTATCCTGTGGTCCACGGTAGGTGACAATACCTTGCATGGAAACAGACGCCACATTTTCTTGATTAGGCACATTCAGCACCAAGAATGAACCTGTTGGATTTACGGGATAATCATCATCTCCATTCATCTCAGAGAAGAATGTCGAATGTTGGAGGTCTGCAGAATAGTTAAATATTTCTGGAGGAGTCATTAATATCTCAAACGAACTATTACCCATAATCATTGCAGTATTTTCCTTACCAGCATGAGATGTAGTCATCTTGTTTTTAACAAATGTACTACCATGAATCTCGTGTCGATTGCCATCCACACCTTCACGACTCTCAAAAATCAAGAACTTACCTGTCCAGTAATCATAGAAACTTCTTAGAGTAGGCTCTGTATTGCTATTTTCTATACATCCCGTACAATAAGGGAACAGCATAGAATACGTCTCTCCTTGCTCTAGAAGCACGCCCTTGTCATTAACACCTTCCACTCGAGTCCAAGAAGTTTCAAAGTTGCCTATATAAGAGTCATCACCTTCATCACCTTCACCATCTTCTTCGCTGTCATATTTTAGCGTCCAACTACCAGTATTCTTATTGAGATAGAAGTCAGCTGTGCTCCAGTTGCTACCGGTGTATGGGACTAACTCACGCATACCACGAGGTCCGTTATTTTTATACGCAGTAAGATCTCCCATTTCATCCGACCAAAAACCTGACTGAATATCTTGTAATCTTGCCCAATCCATATATTCGTCATACATTACCTCAAAGGTCTTATCTTGATCCAAGGCAATGGTTACAGCGAAGAATGATGCAAAATATGCATTTTGTCGTGCCTGTAGTTTTAGAATATCACTTCGAGATTGAAGAGTTTCTAATCCTAAACTCTCAACGTATTTTCTATCCCAAGTCAATCGGTCTAGGTGATCTTCAGAATAAGTTTCCATTACATATATCTTCGCTACATCAAATGGAGCAGTAAAGGCATTCCACACGTCCGCTACGGCAGGTACAATATAATACACTTTATTCTCCACTTGGTAGTTTTGAATATTTATGATATTATGCAGTAAGGAATCACCTACATATGTTGGCTTAATAGGGACATATGTATCTCCCACATAAGCTGGGTTCTTGACATAAGCACTAAAGTCACCGCCATGGATCACCTTTGATATATTTTCATCTATCGCACAATAGAGCAAGTGTTTAACAATCTCCTTCTGATTATCAAGATTAAACTCCACTCGTGTAGGATCAAACATCTTGATGGATGTTTTACCTCCTACTTCGCCACCATAGCCACCGTATTCTGCCTTAATACTGGTCATACAAGTCTTCCAGAACGAAATATCCTTATCTACCTCAGCATCAACTTTAAATTCAGGACAATCCAATTTTGGCAACCACAAATTGAGTTTACCATTTACTGGTGTCACACTCTTTAGTCCATATGTATATTTGCCATTATAATATTCCTTCAAGCATTTATCAGGGAATTTCGTAGGTGTAACCAATCCCACATCTACATTGTTTTTTGTCTCTTCTGTATTGCTTTCCCATCCCATTGCTTCAGTATATTCAAATTTACCCAATGGGCTAACTCCATCTGTAGGCGCGCCACCTTGAGAAGAAGCATTCTTACAAGCACGCATCATACCATGTGAACCACCATAGACATAGGTGTGTCTTGGCGCACGGATACAACTAGTACGATAGCACCCCTCACCCTTGATAGTTTCTTTGATATAGGTACCTTGTTCGTTCTTATCAAGGAGGTAGCAATCGGCGTATTTTGGCGACACATACATCTCTTTCACCGTGGTAGTACCATCGTTGAAGTTTACCATACCACCTACACCGTCGGTACCCATACCTACTGCCAACTTAAACTGAGCAAAGTAACCAGAGCGAGGACAGATAGCCAAAGAGCTTCGATAGTTGTGTGAAACGATTTGTGCATTTTGCAACTCAATTTGACCACCATTGAAGTTAACAACCGTTTTATCATTACCCATATCAATAGATGGCGCATTGTTTACTCGTTTTTGGAGTTTGAGTTTACCATTGGTTCGCTCAGTGGTATTTGTCCCAGTTGGCCAAATATCATCAAAGTTCAACTCGGTGAAGGATGCCTGTTCATAAGCAGCACTCTTCAAGTGAATCTGCACAGGAGATGACGCTTGGAAAGCACGACCGGCCACAGACTCCAAGAAGCAACCATAGTGGCTCTTGAGCAAGTTATTGCCACGGGTATGGATGGTTACCTTAAATGGAATAGATGCAGCATTATATCCTGGCTTAACCCACATTAACCAAGAGTCGTATAACTCATCTCCACCTTCTGCAATACTTTTAGCATTGAGTTCCTCAGATTTTACATAACCAGCATAACCTTTATATCCTGCTAGTTTTTCATCATCATTATAGCCTATAGTTTCATCATACTTAAAGTTATCCTCGTCCTGGCATTCGAATACTAATACCGCACCAGAGCCACGAGCATAGTTCTCAGTAAAGGAGTTACCATCGCTACGATCCTCAAAGTGATGACCATCAATGGTTTTTGCACGACTATACAGGAAGCAATGCTCTAGATAAACGTGCACGTGATCGCCTTTTCCACCTTGGAAGTAGAAGATGCCTTCGTCCAACTTGGTATAACCCGTGGATGTAAATGGACAGAAACCAGAGATATATACTTTAAGTTCTTCGCTTACTCCTTCTTCCACTAACGCAAGTTCACTTACGGTTTCTTCATTCTCAGTCTTCGTTCTATTAGCAGTTACTTTAACACTTGTATTGGCATTCTCAACTAGTTCAACAAAATCATAGCAATTCTTACTTACATTCTTCTTATAGATATAGCATGGTGTCTTGGCGTTGGAGCCAAGTCGGGTGTTCGCATCGGTAATATACTTAGTACCATCGGTTGTTGTTGTTTCTCCAAAAAGATACAAGTAATCAAACAACGGTAACGGATTTTCGCCAGAGGAGAAAGTGTTTTTAAGGGATAATAATGTTCGTTCACGTCCCTCGAAGTCTGACTTATTTTGAATATCATATCCAGCAGCAACACCTGTGTACCATTCATGTCCCGCTGTTACACCCTTACGAAGACCCGTAACATCTACAGTAGCAAGAACCTCACCCTCTTGTTGAACTACGATTGTAGCATATGCAGACGCCCTTGCGCCATCATAATAAACCGTAATAGGTAAATCTCCGGACACATTTGAACCAATGATATTTGAATTATCGGTAGCATTTAATACAAAAGCTGTTGTAGGTCCATTGTTTCCATACTTGATTGTAAAATGTGGTCCTTCACTTTCGCCTTCATTATTTTCGCCCTCATCCTTCTCAATATTATTCTCAACAACTGAAACAGTTATTGGATTAGTAATGTTGATCGTTTTGAGATGGAAATCTTTAAAGTTATCAGTTTCGCTATTAAACCAAACCGTCAATTTATTTGGATCTGTATATGCCGCAGATCCACTAATAATCATAAGGTTGGTAATATCAACCTTCTCTCTGCTTAAGCTATTATAGGTTACACGGATATAAGAAGGTTCTTCACTCCCGTAGTCAAATTCTTGCTTGATTGTATAATATTCTTTCTCATTATCGCCAGTGCTATTCGAAACGGTTTTTGAATATCCTAATGTTGGATCTTTCCAATCTTTTCCATCCGTGCTCCACTCAAAAATCCAGTCGCCTTTAATATCAGTGTTGTGATTAAAACTAATATACTTAGCAATTCCCCCAAAATGGAACACCATATAAGGTTGCGCACTTGCTATCTTATTGTTCATGGTGATAGTACGAGTGTCATTATCCCAAGTCACATTATGATAATAAGGTGTCACATAGTAGAAACGCTCAGCAGGCATATCAGAAGCCAGAATGATTGGCAAAGCTTGTGGACCATATGTTTGAATTGGCAATTGATCTGTAGCATATGAACTTGTCATATGCACGTTAGCTAATTCTGGTTCTTCTACACGCGAGTTTGTAATAAGCACATCTGTAGCCGCATATGGTTTACCACCCTCATCAAGCGGTAATTGGTTAGGATCAGCCCTAAACTTATCCTCTTTACTATCATCTGGACCACCCTGATCAGATGTAATAACTACTGGCACATCACTCACATAGGTCACGGCCACATTTTTATTCTCACCTATGGTTGCAGGCATATAAAGTTTAGAAGGATTAAACTTGACGCCCTCTAACTTAGTAATATATACATTGGTCAAAGTACCGATGCTATTGCTAGTAGTATTAGCACCATAGCTAATACGCAAGTATCGGGTAGATGGCATTAGCGAGAACTCAAATGGTTGACCATTAGTTAGACGCTCCCAAGCAAAAGTTGTAGCCCATGATTTACCATTTGGACTCTCTTCTATTTGCCATGGATTATCACCAGTAGGCGTAAAGCCCAATTTATCAGGTATGCCTAAGAAGTTGAGCGTCCAAGTATTGGTAGCGTTTTGTTCTGTTTGAATAGTGACCTTATCAGTTTCATCATCAAAACTAATACCTTTGTGTGCTCCAATAGTTACTGCTCTAAATGTAAGCGCTTCGTTCACGTTGACAGTCAAACGACGAGGGTCACGATAGATGGTACTCTCAAACGTTGTCACTTGACCTTTATACGTAAACTCAAAGTAAACAGTGTATACACCCATTCCTGGATCATTAATTACAGCTTTATACTCACCATCTTCATCCTGTGCAAACTCGACGATAGAACTACCTTGTATTTGTTCTTTATACTCCTCCGTTTCTTCTTCGTCTTCAATCTTACCATCTTTATCAAGGTCATAGTCAGTTTCTTCTTTTAACCTTAATGTCCAATCAGTAGCTCCATTCATCATAGTGATTGGATTCACGTTTTCAGTAGGATAGTATAGCTCGCTCCAGTTCCAAACAACCAGCGGATTGATAATCAAGGTGGTGGATATATCTGCGCCCTTAATTTGCTTATCTCCATCCTCGGCTTGTACTGCTCGAATAGTGAAGGTATCTATCAAAGCCTCATCAATTTCCAATGCAGGCGCAATAGTATTTCCACTAATACCGAAGTCAGATAATTCAGAAGCAACCTTATCTCCTTTCTTATCAAAAATTGTCAGTGCTATTGGATTAGCATTTTCAGACATGGTTGTAAACAATGGTGTTTCACCTTGTCCTGCATATAATTTGGTCAAATCGTTGAAGGCTAGGGTATTTTCTGCAAGGTCAATAGCCAAAGCATTTAGGTCAACTACTTCTCTATGAACATACTTCTTGCTATTGTAAGTATACACTGCTTTCAACACCATTACAGCTTTTTTTGGACCAGCGGAAGCAGGCGTAAAACTCAGTACCTTGTTATTCGAGTCAAAATTAAACAAATTAGCATCATCACCTGTAAATGTTGCAGACCAGCCTACAGAACTCCAACCCTCATCATTGATATTAGGATTATTTGGATTTACAAGTTCATCTAGTTCTACATTTTTTATACCTTTCCCTACATAGGCAGTTAGATCTACATCATTAATCGTGAATCGAGGGGTGTAGTCTTTATGGGGGTCCTTATGTTCACAATCACCAGTGCTATTGTCTTGTCCCCATTCGCCATCACAGTAATAGTATGTTCCAATAGTTATTGCATCAGTAAAACTATTATCCGCATTGCGCAACTTTGGATAATATGTTCCAGCATTTGTTTTTGATAATGCTATAGCATGAAAACCTGCAGTCAAAGATTTATAATCATGATGAGCGAACTGATATAGACTTTGATTGCGTTTGAATGATGATTTGAATTCAGTTCCTGAATATTGTGTACCAAATTTATTTATTATAATCATACCCCCACCATTGGAAGTAATATTTGCTCCTCCTTCAGTGGTAATTAAAAATCCGTTTGTATTATCCATTATGCCATCAACAACGATGGTGGCATCCCGCATACTAGTACGAGCTGTTGCAGTATTTGTTCCATTACGAGCAGCAATAGAGTACGGACGATTTTTGAAAGGTAACACACACTGATTTCGCGGAGCAGAATATCCGGAGCAATCTTCTCCTTCAGGGAAAACAGCTTGCTCATTATCATATACATACAACTCAGATTCATTTATTAATCTTGAATTTTCATCAATCGTCAAAGACGATTCTGCCATCAAAGACAAATTAATACCTTTTGGTATTTTACAAACAGCAGATTTAAGAACTATGTCTATATTATTTTGAATAGGCAACACATATTCTCCAGATGCTAATTCAAATGGTTGAGAAAGCACTTCAAGTACCAACAACATACTACCGAGTAATATTGATGGTTCTGTATTTGTTTTTACTTTTTTATCCTCAATAATAATACGTAGCCTATCTGTTGATGCATCATAAAATTTTGTAACCATTGCATCCTGAGAATGTCCCCATTGGAACAAACCACCAGCTCCTATAAAAGTGGGAGCAGCAACACGGAAAGATCCTTCCGGATCTACTGCTAAATTGACGGTTTCATTCGAACCATGTCTAAAAGTAATCGGTACTTCTATATTTTGAACGTAGTATTGTAAGAATGGAAAAACTTCAAATAAATATCCATACGTTTCATATTTAGCTGTTACACCTCCCACAATACCTCCGAGCCAACCCGTCTCAACAAAGTTGCCCATTTTTGTGCCGCCACGAAAATCACGGAACGCAAATGCTTCTCTAACTTCTGAATTAGGATCTGCAATTACACGACCGACCTCTTTGTAATTATAGTCATTGACATTAATGCCATAATTGTTTTCTACCACATCATTCAACTCATCTTCTTTCTTATTAGGATTAGTTATAAATCCCCAGCATGCAAGATTAGCTCCTTCCTTAACAGTTATCAAAGCTCCATTTCCTAACTCTAAATGACCATAATTATATGGGAAAGTTAAGTAATCCTGACCAAAGGTTACCATTTTAGCATAGACGCATAGGCTCGCACCTGTCAATAAATTTAACTTCGTACCATCTTCAACAAATAATTTTCGCCAACAACCAGGCTTATGGGCACCTGTTTGATCCCATATTTTCGGATTATCATTTGTGTCCTCAACATCGCCATCACCCGTAAAATCTCTTAACCTCAAGAAATCTGTTTCTGTAAGATCACCAACGACACTCCTATTATCGCTTGTTCCAGGTACCAAGAGAGTCACACCATTGGGGATATCGTATGTATCCTTTGCTAATCGACCATCTTTAGCAACAACTATAATTTTTTCATCACCAGAGCCTCCTACTTTTGCTTTTTCGATAGCATCATGGAGATTGTGATATGGCACGTTTGGATATGCCTTGATAATAAACTGCGCTAAATCATCAGGAATAAATTCAGGAGACACCTCAACAGGTTCGTCGAAGTGGTGAATGATATCCGTTTTGTAGGTATTAGTTTCAGGATCTATATATGGTAAATAAGAAACGTTGTTTTCTTTGTCCTGAACTTTCCATCCGAAAAATTTGAGTCCTTCTTGTACAGTGTTGACATCCAAATTTAGATGTACGTACGACATGCTCTCATTCTCTATTTCTATCTTTACACTTTGAGTAGATGATTCGTCTAACACATAACTTACGCCACTACCATCTGTACGAGATACAGTATATTTTGCTTTACCATCTGTTGGCAGGAATGTAATAACAGGAAGCTCTTCAATAACTACTATCTTATCGTTAGCAGCAAGCTTGATATTTTCATTATCATATGCAGACACTTCTATCTTCACCTCTTTACCAATAGCATCAGACAGCCCTCCTATATAAGATAGTCGCAAAGGTATAATTCCCTGAGATGCGTCCATATAAAATGGTGTACTGGTATTGGTAAGCGACTCGTTAGATATAGAGAATTCAGATGCGTAATCACCAGATAAGTTCACACTAATTTTTGCAGTATTTGTTACTTCTACAATTACTTTTACATCGTTTATATACTCATTCTCAATATCTTGATAGTATATCATTCGATCTACATGTTTGAACTTAACATCCGAATCAAATATTGCATAATAAGTTAAACGATGAGGGTCATCTGCTGAAATAGAATAACTTCTGCCAGAAGCTACATATTCCTCATTAGTACTAATGATATTCTTTCCATCGGCAGTTAATGACCAACCTATAAAATTGGAACCGGTCATTGCTCGTGCTTTCAATGTATAATTATAGTCTTGGTAATTTTTATTCACAGGAGCAGGAGTTTGAATCGGAGTAATGTCATTTATTCCACCATCAACATACTCAGAATTATGACCTTCTACATCTATCATAACCTGTCCACTACCCATACATATTATACGAGGCAATGTGTGATAGTATGAACGAAAAACTGCATACATAGTCAGTGGCGATTCTACAGAATTAATATCACCCGAAGCATCATCATATGTAATTTCGTATGGATTATCATGAAGAAATACATTTGATCCGTTAGACATAATAGTCCATCCATAAAATGCTGACTTTTCAGGATTCTCTGGAGTTGCATAATAATGATATGTGTACTCATATACATTCTCAGGCAATTCAATAATTTCAGGATCATAATTGTCGATCCCATCAAGATTTTCAGAGACTTCCTCACTTTTGTAAGTATCATTGCTTAAGTCATCATCATCATATGTAGGAGTAAACCAGTTTGATTCTGGTATATCAGTTATGTTTAATTGTTCGTTACTTACATATACTTTACCATCTTCGGAATTTCTTGCCACACCAACTGTAGCACGACCATGATAGTATGGACGAGATGTTTGAAATACTGCGTATAATGTTTCTGGCCTTTTAGCGCTGTTCTCTCCCTCTTCCCAACTAAGATCTCCTTCATTTGCTTTCTTACCAAACCAAACTGTTCTTGTGAAACATAACTCCCTGCTTACTAAGTCACCGTTTTCAGTATGCCAACCAACAAAACCATACCCATCATTTGGTTTGGCGTAATAGGTGTAAGTATAGTGATCGTCATTTTTTTTATCAGAATCAGAACCAACTGAGCATTTATCTTTTTTCCAATTACCTTCATCAACATTTTCGGACATACAATTATCTTGACAATAATCTACATACACCTGACCCATTCCAATAGAACTATTATCTACTGCAGCGGTAGCATAGTTATAGTAAAAATAGTTGGTGATAAATTTAGCCGTATATATTGGAGTTGAAGGATCTCCCTCTCCATATGGAGGGCAATAATCAATCGTAATATCACTTGTAAACTCCTTATCAGATGATACATTTACTTCATTATTGTCAAACCAACCGACAAATTTATAACCTCTGTTTTCTATCTCTTCAGCTTGAACTGTTATTTCATATGTATCATCTTGTTTTTTATATATTATAGGGTTTGACTCTAAATCAGATTCAACTATTTCTGACTCTTTCCAATCTACAGTTCCAGGTATACATATTTTACCAACTCCCATAATTTTTACATTAAAAGGATATCGATATCCTTGAAGATAAGGCAAAAAGTATGCGTAATACGATTTTTCTGCGTTAGTTGATACTTTATAAGCGTATCCAGGAGCACGATCTGTACCATAAGACGGCTCTGAATTGTCCATATCAGACCATCCTGTATGATAATAATAGCTTCCACCTGTTGCATACAAATACTTATCTCCTGTGTCTGATGATTGATCGGAACCATCGGAGTTGCATTTTTCACCACCAGGACAATAATATCCTGGTTCTTGTCCTAGCTCAGTTTTAGAAATATACACACCAACTCCTGTATACTGACGACAATTAGAAGCAACATATACTTTTATGTACTTAGTACTAGTTGCCATAACCGTTGACGTACAAACTAGCGAAACACTTACTATCATTAAGCGTATAGCTAGACAAAAAACGGATGAATTAAAAATTGTTAAGATTTTTTTCATATTGTAGTTTTTTAAAAGTTTACTATTTTTAGTTCGCTTTGCTCACGTTAATGGCGACTAGTCGCGAAAGTGGCGCTGCGTTGATGGTTTGCTTCGCTCACGAATAGTGGCTAAAGCGTATGTTATTCATTATAAATATATAGAATAGTGTATTACCATAAAGTTGCGTTTAGTAATAATCATAGGCATACATCCTCTAAACAAAATGTCATTTGCTACTTTCCTAGAATAACTTCTATCCTTTTTATTCGTGATATTACCAAATGCCATCATACGACTATCATATAGTTCAGGGTGATGATTATTCTTTGAAAAATGGTGTGGAACCTGTTGCAATCCTGCACGATAAAAATATTTTCCTAATATATCTTTCAAATCTTTCAATCTCTTTTCTGTTTCAAAGTCTCCCATATATAAACATGACAACTCTTTATTGTTATGCAAAAGAGGATAATGGATTCTTACATCAATAAACATGTCTATACCATACCTATAATAAGGCATATGTCGAGATCTAACATAACTGTCCAAGTACAAGTAATCACAAATATCCGTTGGTAGCATTGTTGTCATGGGACCAGAAAAAACAGGCATTGAATATGCATTGTGTTCCGAAGAAAATACTTCAGTATATATTTCTTTAAGTTCTTCAACTCCTATTTCTATCAACGCACGTTGTAAAGCTGTCCAATCAACTTTTTCACCATCTACCAATGTAAAAGTACCATTAGAAGCTCCTGATATTTTCAATAGTAATTCGTACGCCTTTCCTTCATCATAACCTGTATTGACTGGAATATATACCCAATCTAACATAGTTCCAAAAGAAAAAATAATCGGTATTCCGTTTCCTATGATAGATACATTAGAAAGATTTTTATGACTTATTTGTTCAACATTATTCTCGTAGTTGTTACTTACTTGTGCTATTCTGTTTCTGTATTCGCCATTCGCTATATTTACAATAAACTGCTGGACATCATCATTCTCATCGTTCAGCACATTCATTGTAATAAAATTGTACACATACGCCTCAGCAAGCATTGATAAACTTAATTGAGGTATAATCATATGCTTTACATTGGCCTTTTTCAAGAGTGCAGGAATACCATTAATATGATCACAATGGAAGTGTGAAATAAACAAATAGTCTATATCATTGTTTGGTAAATGAGTTAGAAATTCATCTACCATATTCGCCATGAACTTAGAACTCGAATCGTTTACTCGATGATTTCCACTACCACAATCATATACAGCAGTAAAACACTGACCACTTATGTGATTAGTGAATTGCTCAGTATAAAAAGCTCCATGCCCTACTGGCCAAAATGTTCTATGTAGTTCAATGCTCATATTGTCTATATTTCGTTTTTTCTTTAACAATTTATTTCTTAGCAGTTAAGTACTGCGCTTTTGGTGTATAGTGTTGACTTCGCTTGGCGCTTGGCGATTGGCAACGAGCGATTGGCGCCACATAACGAGGTTTTCAACAATACTGTAAATAAATTTTTCATATTATTTGTTTTTATCATGTTACAATTTTTGAGTATTTAATTTTGAGCAACAATCTTTCGCGAACATCGTTGCAGAACATCGGATTGTTTGAATAGTAAAATAATCCAAACAAAAGTTAATATAATATGTGTTGTATCAACTATCATATGTGGTACACACAACATTAGCAAACACCATAATACTAACACACAAGCATAAGGCACAGCCCAATATTTGCGCCATTTCCAAAATATGACTGGTAAAAGATTGAATGGTATCAATAACCAATTCCAATTTAAAAATGATGTTGCAAGTATAGAGAATACCAACACTATTATTGCCATTAGTACTTGCATACCCAATATAATCCAATCTATATATGCATCCTTCATAAATAACGAAAATATACTAAGCAATAGTAATACAACTGCTATGTAAAATGGAGTCACCCAAATATCTGATTCATAATTATTATTTGGAAGCAATCGTTCACCTGTACCAACTAGATATTTGCCATCCACCTTTGCACTCTGCCATGCGGACACTAAATCTTGTGGTATTAGCAGTTTATCCTCTATCTTCTTGTAGGAAGAATTGCCATACATTGCAGTTAACATCACAAAGCGCAACCATGGAACATGCGTCATTGCTTCTCCCACTAATTCATAAGTAGGTGCAAAGAAACGTGTATCGCAGGCTGAATAGTCTATCTTTTTGCTTCCTAGTACTTTAAGAATAATCTTTTTTGTACGAACACAACATCCCTGCTCTACAAAATCATATTTTAGCTGTTGGCTCTTCTCCAATGTTTCATCCAATAGTTGCCAAAGCTGTTGATCTTCTTCGGGAGTAAGATATAAAGGGTATTCTGTAAGTCCTCTTCCTGTTTGTTGGTTATCTTTGAAATAAGTTGCAAAAGTATCAGCAATCATTCTTACGTAAAATTGACCTGTAAAGAACGCTCGTTGCTCGCTTGTACTATCTGCAGTAAAAATCATCGCATAGTGAAACACATAATCCAAATTAAAGGCAGGACATTGTAATCTTACTGCAGTATGTCCAGCAGGGGATAGTACACCTTCTATTGGATCAGAAATCAGTATAGATGCTATAACAAAATCCTCTGCTGTACGATCTATATGGTCATGGAATACCGTATCTACATACTGCCCCTGCGCATCCACGATTTGTGCAGATGCAGAGAATGTGCCTATCAAGAGGAGGAGGAATATGTAGAGGCGATTCATCTTTTAAAAGTTTTATTCTTCAAAATATTATATAAAACTATGCTGCCACACTTTTTACATAATATGCACAGGCCATAAAGTTTCGATAAATTTATAATTTTCCATTATTATAAATTTCTCTATTCCTATAGCATTAACTAAATCCTGCGGAAACATTGCGAGATCTTGAGTTCTCTTTATTACTACAAATTTCACATCGTCAAGAGTGAATGGGTAGTCATGTGGTACACGCCATTCTCGTTCATGACTAAAATCAACCGTAGGAAAGTATTGGCCTTTCATATGTTTAGGTCTATAAATAGGTGAGAATGGTGTAACAAATGGCCACAAATGCTTATCAAACTTCAGATTATTCATTTGTTTTTTAAGGTGGTCTGGACGCAAATAATAAGCAGGTCCTCCATGCTTAGCATATACAGAATGTTTATTAAATCCTAAACCATAACATGAATATTGCTGAGTGTGATTTATTAAACTTGACCAAGGACACTCTGTTAAACAAACAGCATGAGCACCAGTCCACGGCATAGTAGAAGCTTTTATGACTTGAGAACTCAATATTGAGATTAAGCGATCTAAAGCAGACATTTGTTCAATACCTTTTAGAAACTCGTCTTGCGTTTCAGAACAAAAAGCTCCATCCTTCGTGAAATGAGCTAAATAATTAGAGAAATCTGGTCTGTTCATATTGATTATATTTTAACATTTATATATTTGTGGTTATATCTTACATCACACAATGTTTATTTGTTCATAGATTGTTCCTGGAAGATGATTTACATCTATAGGAATGTTATCAAATCGCCCTGCAATCCAATCATTCAAAGCATCGCAAGCACTACCTACCAATGCTTCTCCTGTACGGCCAAGAACTATCCTGCAAATTGACATTAGAACTTGTTTTATAATAGCTCTGGGAGTTTTATCTTGTTCTAGTCCTAAGATAACAAATTTAGTTTTAATTTCTTCCTTATTTTCATTTGAAAGCAAAGAGTAGTTTTTCCTGTTCCTCCTTTGTTATTCCAAAATGTATAAGTTTTCATATTTTGTTTTTTAAAAGTTTACTTATCTGTTCGCTTTGCTCACGTCAATGGCGACTTTGTCGCGAAATTGGCGTTGCGTTAATGGTTTGCTTCGCTCACGAATAATGGCTAAAGCGTTGTTGGTGTTATTTTTTCTAAAGGATCACTTTTGCTCGGCAGTGCCAAGCGGTTCATGCGCTAAAAGCGCGTTTTATACGGCAAATATGCCGAGGGCAGAACCGACCATGGGATACTCGGCGAAGTAAGGCCGAGAGCTCAACAGACGGCGGGGACTCGCGGACGGAACCACGAGGCTAAATAGCCAATGGCGGATAACCGTGGTTAGTTATTTTAAAGGTCGCTTTGCTCGCTGTGCGAGCGGTGTAAGGTGTAGAGTGTAGGGTGTAGTTTGGCTATAGGCAATGGGCTATTGGCTATAGAAAGAGCTACGCTCTGAACCAGTTACTTATGTTGTACGCCCGAGGGCGGGGTGTTGCTATTTGTTTCGCGACCACCATAAGACATCTATAGGACATCTATAGCACTTCTGTGGCTCTTATTTGTGAGCAAGGTTCAAATCAAGGAACGGTGCCCCCCAAAAATATATTTTAATCTACATGCGCATTATTATTAATCATAATCGGATTCTTCTATAGTTCTATTTGCTTGCATTAAGACTGATAACGGTTCCAATGTCTATGTATATTTTGATACTACAAGAGTATTGATAATATTAGTAATCCTTTCTATAAAATTAATTACCTCATCAACATCCTCTCTCTCAATTAATTGTTTTGATTCATCAGTATAATTTGCTATATCAGCTTGATGCGCAATACAGTTTCGGCGA
>JAEIGA010007609.1_pt1 | contig 16430 bp, 12 predicted proteins | sample 9270691 | NCBI WGS metagenome assembly JAEIGA01 (sample SAMN17057246, study PRJNA624740) | gut metagenome | biome: biome; isolation source: fecal sample | host: Bos grunniens | place: China: Xizang | collected 2019
ATTCGTGTCATTAAGTTCAAAACTCCCAGAAAAAAGAGAGCAAGTCGAAAGACTTGCTCTCTTTTTTCAACGAAATAAATCCCTTATGGGATTTGTGAAATACGCTTCGCGTGTGAAATATTGCTTCGCAATGTGAAATGCGCTGCGGCGCGTGAGGGATTTATTTCATTTCACTTTCTGCGCAGCAGAAAATTTCACAATGACTTTTAGGTCATTATTTCACATTCGGCGCAAGCCGAATATTTCACTAACCCCTTGCCCCTCCACTGCTTTTATGCTATAATGCATATAAGAGGTGATTGTATGAAAAAATTATTAGTTGTCGTTTTAAGCCTTGCGTTGGTTTTTTCACTGACTGCATGTAATATCGGAACAAAAAATACTGATTCAAATACAAGCGACATATCACAAGCTACAAACACAAACAGTGTTGTTTCACAAGAAAATGAATCTGATAATGTAACCGAAAATAGTTCATCAACTTCTGCCAAATCTAACAAAACAAATACAAGCAGCCAAAAACGGTCAACACAAAGTACCTCTTCTAGAAACAACCCTGTTACGTCTTCTAAAGGTAACACCGAAACGACTTCAAAAAGTACCGAGACAAACAATACTACAACTACCGTAAACATAGATAATGGCGTTTTGGAAAAGGCAACGTCTGAAAATATGAGCGTGCCTCAAAACATGAAGTTGTTAAGTACGGATAACGCGAAAGAAGAAGATAATTCGAAAAACATAAAGGCCACTGCAACGATATATCAACTTGACGGTGATGCGGTAAGTTGGATGACTGAAAATGATTTGATTTATGTCATTACATCAGGCAATAACCGTTTGGTAGTTATAAATTCAAAAACTATGGCGCCGGTTTCTAATATTCCACTTGCAGGAAAACCCGCAGAAATTAACGTTATTGGTAATGAAATTTATATTTCTTTGCCTGATTTATGTCGGATTGATATTTTTTCAAAATCAAACTTTGCTAAAAAATCTTCGCTTTATTTTGAACATGAGGTTTCATCCTTTTGCATTGATAGCAATTATATTTATTATTCAGAACACGATCAACACTGTAATGTATACAAAAAGAATATGACCACGAACGAATCAACACAAATCCTTCCTGATAGGGGTTGGACCTTTTTTGAACCAAAATTGTATTTGAATAAACAAGATAATATTTTGTGTGTTGGAGAAACCGGCACTAGCGGAAGTGCGCTGTTTTATTACGATGCAACCACTTTAGAGCTTAAGAGTGTGTTTAGAAAGAGCAATTATGGATTATTTAATCACACTAGGGATATCTTCCATGTGGGAAATGAGATTTTTTGGGGAAACTATCGTATTTCGGATATAGATGCAAACCAAGTCGTCGGTAGATATGGTGAAGCAGACTATGGTAGTGTTAACTTTGCATCAAACGAGTTGGTTTCAACTTTTGAAGGTCTTTTCTTGGCAGATACCTGTGAATGCATTGTGAATTACTTTGATGCGCGCTTTCCGTTTGAATATATACTTGTAACAAAATCTTATAATGTTTTCTTTAGAGCAAGAAGTGTTGATAAAAATATAATTATAGGTGTTAATTTTAGTATGCAGTAATTGTAAAATAGTATTTGCAAATCGAGAGAAATAGAGAAAATCCGATTTTTCGACCGGTTCCGTTTTGCGTGTCGGTCCCTAGAATCCCGAATGCGAAAGCGTTCGGGATTTTTCTTTTTCATTCTTATTTCGAATTTTGTCATGAAATATTTGGTTTTTTGAGCAAAATTCATCGTTCTGGGTGTCAAATGGGTGTCAAAAACTCTCCGTTTTTGTGTGTTTCAACGCACAGTGGCGGCGCTTGCGTTTTTCGTAATTATCGGCTATAATGTGTCTATTATGACCCGTTGAAACGAGGGATGGATATGACACAGCGTTTATATGAGCAAGATAGTTTTTGCCGAGAGTTTACCGCGACGGTGATGTCCTGTGAGCCGCAGGGCGAGAATTACGCCGTTACATTGGACCGCACCGCCTTTTTCCCCGAGGGGGGAGGACAAGCGGCGGATGGTGGCACGTTGGGTAGCATCGAGGTGCTGGACGTGCAGATCGTCGGCGACGAGATCGTGCACACGCTCGCCGCGCCGCTCGCGGTCGGACAGACGGTGACGGGTGCGCTTGACTGGGATACCCGCTTTCTGCGGATGCAGAAGCACACGGGCGAGCACATCGTCTGTGGCATCATCCATCGTCTGTATGGCTACGAGAACGTCGGCTTTCATCTCGGCAGCGAGGACGTGACGCTGGATCTTAACGGGGAACTGACCCGCGAGCAGCTCGACGAGGTGGAGGAGCTCGCCAACCGCGCCGTGACGGAGAACCGTGCGGTGACGGTCGTCTATCCGACGGCGCAAGAATTGGCGGCGATGGACTATCGCAGCAAAAAGGCCATTGACGGCGCAGTGAGGGTCGTCACCATCGAGGGCCTTGATCGCTGCGCTTGCTGTGCGCCGCACGTAGCGACGACGGGACAGGTCGGGCTGATTAAGCTACTGGATTTCATCCGCTATAAGGGTGGTGTGCGTATTCATATGCAGTGCGGTTTAGATGCCCTGCGTGATTATCAGATGCGTTACGCCCAGACTGCGGCGATCGCCGCCGCGCTGTCGGTCAAACAGTACGCAGCAATCGAGGGTGTCGAGCGCCTGCTTGACCAACGCGACACGCTTACCCGTGAGTTGGCCGCTACGCGAAAAGAGATGCTCTCTCTGCGGGTGAACGCGCTTTTACCCGACAGTGGGCGCGCGCTGTTTATCGAAAAGGTGATGGACGGCGAGAACCTTCGGGATCTCGCGCTTGCGGCATCGGCGAAGGTCGGGGGCTTATGTGCCGCGTTCGCGGGAGACGACGAAAGCGGCTACACCTACGCCGCGGCGGGCGGCGATCTGACCACCTTTGCCGCCGCGCTCAAGCAGCGGCTGAATGCTCGCGGCGGCGGCTCGGCTCAGCTCATTCAAGGGCGGGTGTTTACCACCGCCGCCGCGATTGAAGCGTTTTGGCAGACGATATAACGATATAAATAGGTGTTGCAAAATGGCACGGTTTGTGCTATGATATTCTGCGGATATTTTATAATGTAAGGGGATTTTTCCATGTCAGGACATTCCAAATGGAACAATATTAAGCGTAAGAAAGAAAAGACCGACGGTCAGAAGGCGAAGATCTTCACCAAGATGGGACGCGAGATCGCGGTGGCGGTGAAGGAGGGCGGCAGTGCCGATCCTTCCTCCAACTCCAAGCTGCGTGACGCCATCGCGAAGGCGAAGGCGAACAATGTGCCCAACGACAACATCGACCGCATCATCAAGAAGGCGGCGGGTGAGGGCAACGCCGACAATTACGAGGCGCTGCAGTATGAGGGCTACGGCCCGAGCGGCATCGCCGTCATCGTGGAGACGCTGACCGACAACCGCAACCGCACCGCGGCGGATCTGCGCCACTATTTCGATAAGTGCGGCGGCAATATGGGTCAGACGGGCTGCGTCGGCTTTATGTTCAACCAGAAGGGCATCCTCGTTGTCGAGGCAGAGGATCTCGATGAAGACAAGGTGATGGAGGACGCGCTGGAAGCGGGTGCTGCCGACTTTGCCGCGAACGAGGATGTGTTCGAGATCACCACCGAGCCGGAGGATTTCTCGGGCGTGCGTGACGATCTTGAGGCGAAGGGCTACACCTTTATCACCGCCGAGTTGCAGATGGTGCCGGATGTGCTCAGCGAGATTGCCGATCCCGACGCGGCGAAGAATATGGAGAAGCTGCTCGACCTGCTCGAGGACAACGACGACGTGCAGAACGTGTGGCACAACTGGGATCGTCCCGACGAGGACGAATAATCGTATACAAAAAAGCCGAAGGCTCTCGCCTTCGGCTTTTCTCTTGTAAAAAATCCCCCGACCGATCGGTCGGGGGATTTTGTGATTACAGCAGACTGAAGGAAACGACCAGCGAGGCGAACACGATCGACACCATCGAAAGGAGCTTGATGAGGATGTTGATCGCAGGGCCGGAGGTATCCTTGAAGGGATCGCCGACGGTGTCGCCGACGACCGCGGCCTTGTGGTTATCCGAGCCCTTGCCGTTGAAGGCGCCGCCTTCGATGTGCTTCTTGGCGTTATCCCAGGCGCCGCCCGAGTTGGACATAAACACCGCCATCAGGAAGCCCGAAGCGGTCGCGCCTGCGAGCATACCGACGACGCCCGTGCTGCCGAGCAGCAGACCGACGGCAATGGGGACGATAACGGCAACGATGGTGGGGAGCACCATCTCGCGCAGGCTGGATTTGGTGCAGAGGTCAACGCACTTGGCATAGTCTGCCGTTGCTTTGCCTTCCATCAGTCCCGTAATTTCGTGGAACTGACGGCGGACCTCCTTAACGACGCTCTGCGCCGCACGACCGACGGATTCCATCGTCAGCGCGGCGAACACGAAGGGCAGGCACGCGCCGATAAACAGACCGATGAGCACGGTGGGATTCATCAGGCTGAGGTTGGCGAGTTTCTCCGCACCGCCCTCGATGGAGTGCACTTTGTCGATATAGGATGCCATCAGCGCGAGGGCGGTCAGCGCGGCGGAGCCGATCGCGAAGCCCTTACCGGTGGCGGCAGTGGTGTTGCCGAGCGCATCCAGTGCATCGGTGCGCTGACGCACTTCCTTCTCAAGACCCGCCATCTCGGCGATGCCGCCCGCGTTATCCGCGACGGGGCCGTAGGCGTCGGTCGCGAGGGTGATACCGAGGGTAGAGAGCATACCGACCGCGGCGAGCGCGATGCCGTAGAGGCCCATCGAAGCGGAAGCCGCACCGCCAGACACGAAGTAGGCGACAAGCACGCACACCGCGATGATGATGATCGGCAGGGCAGTGGACAGCATACCCAGCGAGATGCCGCTGATGATGATGGTCGCTGAGCCCGTCTCGGAGGAGGCGGCGAGCTTGCGGGTGGGTTTATAGGTGTCGGAGGTGAAATACTCCGTTGCCTGACCGATGAGCACGCCCGCGATCAGACCCGCGAGAATAGCAAAATACATCTTCCAGTGTGCCGCGCCGAGGATGAAATACACCAGCGGGAACGACGCGAGCGCGATGAGGATCGCAGAGAGGTTGGTGCCGCGGCTGAGGGCGGCGAGCAGGTTCTTCTGCGAGGCGCCCTCTTTCGTGCTGACGAAGAAGGTGCCGATGATGGAGCAGAGGATGCCGACCGCGGCGATGAGCATTGGCAGAGCCAGCGCCTCGAAACTGCCGAATGCGGCCACGCCGAGCGCGGCGGCGGAGATGATCGAGCCGACATAGGACTCGTAGAGATCCGCACCCATACCCGCGACGTCACCGACGTTGTCGCCGACGTTGTCCGCGATGACGGCGGGGTTGCGGGGGTCGTCCTCGGGGATGCCCGCCTCGACCTTACCGACGAGGTCAGCACCGACATCCGCGGCCTTGGTGAAGATGCCGCCGCCCACGCGGGCGAACAGCGCCATCGAGGAAGCGCCCATACCGAAGGTGATCATCGCGCCCGTGATCTCGTTCGCGGGCAGGTTAAAGACGAATTTGAGCAGGGAGAACCAGATCGAAATATCCAGCAGGCCCAGACCGACGACGGTGAAGCCCATCACCGAGCCGGCGGAGAAAGCGATGCGCAGGCCGCGGTTGAGACCCTCGCGGCAGGCGTTCGCGGTGCGGGCGTTCGCCGCGGTGGCGATCTTCATCCCGATGAAGCCGGACAGCGCCGAGAAAAATCCGCCCGTCACAAAGGCGAAGGGCACAAACCACGTCAGCAGTTTTGCGGCGGCCATCACACACAGGATGGCAAACACGACCGCAAAGAAGATGGATACGATCACATACTGTCTTTTAAGGAATGCGTTGGCGCCTGCGCGGATGGATGCGGAGATGGCTTTCATCCGATCGGTGCCTTCAGAAGCCTTCAATACCTTGCGGGCGGTGAGGATAGCGAACAGCAAAGCCGCTGCCGCGCCGACAAAGGTGGCGATTGCGGAATAAGTTTCCATTATGACAGCCTCCATAAAGTTTTTGTGCATAACATTATACTATTGTCATATTAGTTTGTCAACGGCTTAACAAGCGATTTTTTTGCATTTCTCTTAAAAATTTCTATAATGCAAAGCAGGTGTTAAACCGTTGGATTTTTCTGCAGTTTTTTGTGGTTATGCCTTGTTTTTTAATACTATATATGGTATACTGGTACAGTAATTATGGATCGATATACCCAAAAGGTTGAGAAAAACGCCGAAAACCGCTTATCACAGCGACTTTTAGGCTTTACCGGGAGCATGATATGGAACTACAAGAACCAAAACGATATGAAGACCACATCGTCGGTCGTAACGCGGTGATGGAAGCGCTCAAGTCCGGCCGTCCGCTGGATAGCGTGCTTGTTGCCCGCGGTGAGCGGCAAGGGAGCATCGGTGCGATCGTTGCCCGCTGTCGCGAGAACGGCATCCCCGTCAAGGAGACCGACAGTCGTAAGTTGGATGCGATGGCGGCCAATCACCAAGGGGTGATCGCCATCGCCGCGTGCAAGGATTACGTGACGCTTGAGGAGCTGTTTGCCGCTGCCGAGGAGAAGGGCGAGCCGCCGTTCTTCATTGTGTGCGACGAGCTGGAGGATCCGCACAATCTTGGCGCGATTCTGCGTACCGCCGAGGCGGCGGGTGCGCACGGCGTGGTGGTGCCGCGCCGTCGCTCGGTCGGCTTGACGGGCGCGGTGTATAAGGCGTCGGCCGGTGCGGTGGAATACGTTCCTGTTGCGCGCGTGGCGAACATCAACGATGCGCTTGGCGAGATGAAAAAGCGCGGAATGTGGGTTTATGGGCTCGATATGGACGGTGAGGATTGGTGCTCGACCGATCTGACAGGCGCGATGGCGCTGGTGGTCGGCTCGGAGGGGCGTGGTGTCAGCCGTCTGGTGCGGGAGAACTGCGATTTTGTGCTGTCCCTGCCGATGAGCGGGCGCATCAACTCCCTCAACGCCTCGGTCGCGTGCGGCATCGTGCTGTACGAAGCGGCGCGTCAGCGAAAGGGGATCAAAGCCATCAACCGCGGATAATGTGTAAATTTAAGGCAGTGAAAAGGAGAGAATTCACATAATGCAAGACGGATTGCAAAAAGGGAATATCGACCTGGATGAACTGGTAAATGAATTATTAAAGAAAAAGGCGGAAATGGTACCGTCGCCCCCCGAGGAAGAGCCGCAGGAGATCCTGCTGCCCGTCGACGAGATCGAGGCGGTGTCGGCAGACGAGCCGATCGAGCCGTCACACGAAGAGCCCATCGCAGAGCCTGCGAAAGAACCGACGAACGAGCCTGCCGAGGCGGAATCGGTAACGCAGGAGCCGTCGCGCGAAGAGCCGACGGAGGATGCTGTCGTGCCGGCCGCGGCGGCGGAGTTCGTTGTGCCTGCCGCCTCGCCGAAGAGGAAAAGGGCCTTGTTCGGCTGGCTCAAGCGCCGCGATGAGGAAGAGGAAGCGGAGGACATCGTAGAGGAGGCGTGGGCTGATTGGGGGTTAAAGCCGATCGGTCAGTATCACATCGATGAGCCGTCCCCCGAGGAGACGCCGCGCGAGGTGTCGGTCGAGGAGGTCGAGCTACAGGAGTCGCCCGAGGAGGTCGTGGACATTTCCTCGGGCCGTGAGACACCGCCCGTCGATGAGGCTGTAGATGAGGTCGTTGAAAAGGCTGCGCAGGAGCCCGCCAAGGAGGTCGCCGAGCCCGCCCCTGCTGCTGTGACGGTCGAACCCGTGACGGTCATTATGCCCGCGGTGCGCCCCGCCGCTCCCGTGGTGGAGGATGTCACCCGTGTGGTGGAGATAAAGAAGGAAGATCCCGCCCCCGCACCTGCGGTCGAGGCGGCTCCCGAGGCTGCGCCCACGCCCGAGCAGCTGCCCGATCAGCTTTCACTGGAGGAACTGGTGCGGGTCGAGGATGTCGATGATATGGAGCCTGCCGAGCAGGACGATGAGGACCCCGCCGAACGCTTGCAGCGCGCCCGACAGGAGAAGGTGCGCGAGTTTGTGCTCGGCGGCGACGAGGAAGAGGAGAACGAGCCAGAGGAGGAGGTCGTCGAGGAACCCGAGGAAGAGGCGGAGATCGAGGACTTCACCGGCTACGATACCACGGATGCCGTTCGGCTGGAGATGCAGTATCGCTGGCGCACTGGCTTGGTCGGTCTGCTGCTGACGGCGGGATTGGAACTGGTGCTCCTGCTGCTCACGCTGGTGACGGTGAATATCGGACAATCCCCCATCACGGGTGTCGGGTATCTCACCGCTCATGTGTTCTGCCTCATTCTGATGGTGGTGCTCAATTACACCGCTGTCGCCCGCGGTCTGTCGGGGCTGTTCACCCTGCAGGCGAATAACGACACGGCACCTGCGGTGGGTATTTCGGTGGCGCTGTGCGGGCTGATCCTGCATTTCATCAATATGGAAGCGCCGCTGCCGGTGTTTGCGCCGCTGGCGGGCTTGCTGATGGTGCTCAACGCCGCGGGTCAGCTCGTGAAGATCGCGCGTATACGGGAGAATTTCTCCTTTGTGTCTTATCCGGGGGAGAAGTATTCCGCCGCTCTTATCGAAGATGAAAAGGCGGCGCTGGAGATCGGTCGCCGCGTGACTGTCGAGGACACCGCGGATGTGGCGTATTTCCGCCGCAGTGCGTTCCTTTCCTCGTACCTTAACAACGCGTATGAGGAGGACGGCGGTGATTGCGGTGCGAAGTTCGGCGTGCCGATCACGCTGGGGCTGTCGCTGGTCTTGTCGCTGGCGTTGCTGGCTGCGGGACGGTTTGACGGCGGTTTCTGGCAGTGGTTGAGCGCTTTCGTGTTTATGCTGTGTCTGTCGTCGTTCTCGGTGCTGCTTTCGATGCAGCTGCCGATGAAGAAGGCTTGCCGCCGTATGCTGCGTAAGGGCGGTTTCTTAGTCGGTTGGCGTGCGGTGGATACCTTCGGACGCCCCGACGCTCTGGTGGTGGATGTGGCGGATCTGTATCCCGATGAGAGTATGCTGCTGCACGGCATCAAGACCTTCTCGGGGATGCACATCGACGCGGCGATTTTGGACGCTGCCTCGCTGTCCATCCGCGCGGGCGGTCCGCTGTCGATGATCTTCCGTCGTATCATTCAGAACAAGGAAGAGCTCCTGCACGAGGTGGACAGCCTCGTCTATGAGCAGGGGATGGGGCTTTCAGGCTGGGTGGACGGCCGTCGCGTGCTGGTCGGCAATCGCCGCCTGCTGCAGAACCACGGCGTGGACGTACCCTCGTCCGACTACGAGGCACGCTATGCGAAGAACGGCCGCCGTCTGGTGTATCTCTCCACGGCGGGCGAGCTGTCGGCGATGTTCGTGGTCAGCTATTTGCCCGATGAGAGCATCGGCGATGCCCTGCACGAGCTGTGCCGCGCTAAGGTGACGTTGCTTGTGCGCTCCAACGACCCGAATATTACCGCGACGGATCTGTGCCGCGATTTTGATCTGGACGAGTATTACGTCGACGTGTTGCCGGCGGTGGCGGGCCGCCTGTACGACCAGTTGGTTGCCGAAGAATGCAAAGAAACGCCCGCGGTGATGGCCTCCAACGGTCATATCCTCGGCACGGCGATGGTGTTGGCCGCCTGCCGCTCACTGCAGGTGAAGGGCCGCATTGCGCTGACGGTGCGTGTGCTCACGGCGCTGATCGGTCTTATGCTGTCCGTTTTGTGGGCGCTTAATTCCCTGAATTCGTATTTCCTGCCTGCTATGGGTCTGATGCTGGTTGCAGCGTTGCTTGACTGGCTGATTCCGCTGTTTAAACGCTTATAATTCGGATAATAAGAAGCCGCCGCTCACACGAATGTGTGAGCGGCGGCTTTTGCGTTTGATTTACATGTCTACGATCGGTTTACCGTTATAGTAATCCTTGATTAAGGACATAAAATTGAAAATATCGCTGGCCTTGACCGTGAACAGCTCGCCCTCATCGGTGCGTACCGTATAGAGACTGCTGCTGTGCTCGAAGATCTCCAGTGTCAGGAAGGTCGAGCCGTTGTTTTCGATCAGAGTGATCTTGTGCAGGGGCTGTCCGCTGGGTTTCTTATCGGTCTCACCATAGCGGGATATCCCCATCATACGGCTGTACAGCGTGCGGAAATTCGGTGTATCCAGTGTCTTGCCGTCGCAAGTGACTGTCAGTTGCTTGTCGGAATCCTCTTTGCTTTCGTCGTGGGTGAGCATATAGTTGTAGGTCTTGCCATCGGTAGAGATGCTGACCTTCTTGATGTCGATAATGTTCTTGAGGAACAGCAGATCACTGATGGTGTTGACGTAGGTGCGCTCCGCAACGGTTGCCAGCGAGGAAGAGGCAGCTAGATAGATTGCGTTATGACCGTCGACCATCACATAGTAGTTGCCGTTGTTGTCCTTGCAGCCGATGGTGATTCTGGAGGTAGAGGCGTTGTAGTAGATGAACTGGGGAGAACTGTCGTCCGCAGTGTTTTCATCCTCTTCCTCTGTGGTCTGCACAGCCAGCGTTACGTCGAGAACGGCATACGGATCGTTAAAGCCGTATTTTGCCTTATCGGCAGTGGTGGGGTGGAGTACCACGCCTTCGTCAGCGATGAGATAGGTGAAGCCGCTGAGCGACGAGCTGACCGTCTCGCTGACCATCCGCTTGTACGGCTTGGTGATGATGAAGGATGCGTAGGAATATTCCTCGCCATCGCTCGACGCCGCCTGCCGCAGGGAAAGGGTCTCGTTGCCGGGCCCGCCCTTGAGCGTCATCTCCTTGAGCACCACCTTGCCGTTGGCATCGTCCTTCTTGACGGTGGGGGCGGCGATCAGATTGCGCTCGACATACTGACCTTTTTTGAGCTGGAAGTAGGAGACGGTGTCGGCGTTAATCATTACGACCGCATCTCCGTCCTGCAGACGGGCGTAGTAGCCGTTTTTATCCGGCGTTTCGTTTCCGATGAGCAGCGTGGTGGTGGAGTTATCGTAGTAGGTGATGATGACGGTGATGCTCGGCTTTTCCAGACCAAAGTCCGAGAGCTTTTCAACAGCCTTGACCTGGTCGTAACCATTAAGGGTGGTCGCACAGCCTACCAGTTCTTCCACGCCCGAGGCCGAGAGGGAGATGTCGGCGTAGCCAGCGAGCTGATACAGCCTATCCGTTTTGTTGTAGCGGATGGTGTATTCGTCGTCCTTGTTCTTGATCGCTACCGACTGTACGATCTCTTGCTCGGTCTTGTCCTTCGAGCGGTCGTACAGCGGGTACACCTCTTCGGGAACCGATACGGTGTCGGAGGGGGTGGAGCTGTTGTCGCCCGTGCCCTCGCTGAGCAGTGGTAGCAACACCGCGAGCAGGATCGCGAGCACCGCGACGATGGCGGTAACGATGATGAGCAGTCGTGTGTTGGCGGTTACGCGCTTTTTAGCGGTAGTTTTTTGCGGTGCGACGACATGCTCGAATGCGCTGAGCGCGTCCTCGGTCGCATCGGCAGAGGAGAACCGCTCCTCGTCGGGGCGCTTGTTTTCCTCTTGCATCATAAGTTCTTCCTCCTCACGAAGACCACCAGACAGATGATCAGCACCGCGAGCGGCAGACCGATAGTGAAGATGCCGAGACCGACGATCAACGCCGTCGCGTTGGAGAAGGTGACGGTTTCATTCGAAATGGTCTTGGAAGAGATCGTGATGGCGTTTTCAATACCGGTCATTTGGTTGAGTGCGCCGAGCAACAGCTCCTCGTTTTTGAGGTTGCTGTTCTGCAGGTAGTTGCTGTAGGCAACTGCCGAGCAACCGCTCACGAGCACGCGCCCGTCGACCGCGGTCTGAGTATCGTTGTTATAGGAGTCGATTGCGCACACAAGCATACCGGTGAGAGGATAGTCGCCCTCGGGCGCCGCGTAGGTGGTGTCGGTATCTGCGGCGGTGTCAGGGCTTTGCAGGCTCTCGAGCTTAGTCAGCTTCGCCGACTCGGGATATTCTGTCAGCGGCACTGCATAGGTGCCGATGGTGTTGCTTTCCAGTGCCGCGGGCAGGGTGGTTGTCAGGCGGCGTGTGAACGGCGTAAAGACGTTTGCCGTGCCGACGGCAGAGATGGTATAGTCGGTCGTGGGAATATCCGTCATCGTGTACAGAGAGTTATAGTTCTGGATGCGGTTGTAATCGGTCTCGCTGATCAGCTCGTCGGTGATGGTGATCTTATACTCAACCTCGAGGAACTCGTAGAGGTTCGGGCAGTCGGCAGTGGGACTGACGAACACCATCAACTGACGACCGTAGTTGCCGTTGTTATATACCCATTCCTGCACGCGCTTGATCTCGTCGGCGGAATAGTCCTTTTCGGGCGCAGGGATGAGCATGATGCTCGCGTCCTTGTTGAATTCCTTAGAGCCCGTGATGGTCAGTTCCTCAAAGGTGTAGCCGTTGAGCTCATACAGGCCTTTGAGACCGTCGATGACGTACGCATCTTCTTCGTGGCCGACAAGCACCTGCACGATGTGTTCCTCGCCGCCGCTGAGTGTGTAGATGTTGGAGGCGAGCAACTTCTCAACGTTGGACTCAAAGGTGTAGGTGCCGGTAGTGTTGTAGGACGAGGTGTCGATCGTGTACAGATCGTTGGAGTAACTGCCGTCGTATACGGTGGCGGTCTTGTACCGTTCACCCGCGAGGAACAGCATATCGCCCGATTCAACCTCGTATTCGGAATAGGCAGCGAACTTCTGCGGCTCCTGCGAGGGATTGATGAAGGTGTAGGTCACCTTTTCGCCCGAGTAGCTGTTATACTGCTTGAGGGCGTTGTTGAACTCGCGCAGGGTGGTATCCAGCTCATCGACGCCAGTTGAGGGGTTTTCGAAGGTGGCCTTGTCTGCAAAGATGATCAGTTCAATCTTGTTATCTACCTGCTTGGCGATCTCCACACTCTGCTCGGAGAGGGTGTACGCCTTATCCTTAGAGATGTCCAGCGTGATGGGGAAACGGTCGGCAACAACGCCGACGATGACGTTGAGCAGGATGACCAGTGCCACCGCGATGACGATGGTCGCGGTGAAGCCCGCGCGATACTGTAAGCGGCGTTTAGCTCCCGCCGTTCGGTGCTTTTTCTCTTTCTTTGGCTTTTTGCCGCTGGGCTCGTCGAGGCTAGCGGCCACGTCGATTTCGTCCGCCGTGTCGGTCTCGATGGTTTCGATTTCGTCGAGGATCTCGTTGATTTCGTTATTCTCTTTATTCATTATCGTTCACTCCTCTCCGATTATTTCCATCTCTTGCTGTCCAGCACCCGCACGGTGATGAAGATGAACAGTGCCTGCAAGGACAGGAAGAAGATGATGTTGTCGTATTCGATCAGACCAACGGTGAAATTGGAATGGCGGTTGTTAATAGACAGGAAATTGATTGCATCCGCCAGCCATGTGATGGAGGCAAAGATACTGCTCAACATATCCACGCTCATCAGAATGACTGACACGGCGAGGGTGCCAAGTGCGGCGATGACCTGGCTCTCGGTAAGAGACGAAATCATCAGTCCGATGGCGATCACCAGTCCGCCGACAAGCAGCAGACCGACGAAATTGCCCGCGAGCACCATCCAGTCGGGGGTAACCTTCATTGCGATGACCAGCGCATATACCAACGTGATGGACAGCGACAGCACAAACAGCAAGAGTGCCGCAAAGAACTTACCGAGCACGATGCCCGTCAGCCCCGTGGGGGCGGTGAGCAACGCTTGGTCGGTCTTTTGTCGCTTTTCTTCGCTGAACAGACGCATTGTGAGGAAGGGGATAATGAGCAGCACAATGGTGAACAGATTACTGTACAGATAAGAAAGACTGGACATACCGCCTGCCATATTATACATAAAGAAGAACAGGCCGGAAGCGCAGAACATTACGGCGAGCACGACGTAGCCGATGGGGTTGGTGAAGAAGGATTTGAATTCACGTCTGAAAATAGCACCCATTATCGTGCACCTCCTTTTTTCTGTGTCAGGTCAATGAAGATGTCCTCAAGGGACATTGCCTGTGTCTTGGAATAGAGCAGCGGCCAGCCGCGCTGGGCGAGCCGCTCGAACAGATCGCGGCGGATGTCGGCGTTGGGGGCAGTCTCGACCAGCAGGTCGACCGTGCCGACCTCCTTGCTGCCCGCATCCGTCACCGAGATGACGCCGCCGATGCCCTTGACGAGCGCGGTGCTCTCCTTCGCGGGACCCGCGATGCGCACGAGCAGGCGATGGTCGTCGGAGAACTGGGCGGAGAGATTTTCTGCCGAATCGTCGGCAACCAGCTCGCCCTTGTTGATGATGATGACGCGGTCACACACCGCCTCGATCTCCGACAGAATGTGGGAGGAGAGGATGACGGTGTGGTGTTTGCCGAGGGTCTTGATGAGCGAGCGGATCTCGATGATCTGCTTGGGGTCAAGACCGACGGTCGGCTCGTCGAGGATGAGCACGGGCGGGTTGCCGATGAGTGCCTGCGCCATACCGACGCGCTGACGATAACCCTTCGATAGGTTCTTGATCAGACGGCCGTACACGTCCTCGATCTTCATCACCTTGCAGATCTCGGTGATGTGCTTGACGCGCGGCAACGCGCACTTTTTGAGGTCGTACATAAAGTCGAGGTATTCCCGCACCGTCATATCGAGGTACAGCGGCGGGATCTCGGGCAGATAGCCGATGTTCGCCTTCGCCGCGTTGGGCTCCTCGAGGATGTCGTGTCCGTTGATGGTGACGGTACCCTCGGTGGCGGACAGATAGCCCGTAAGGATGTTCATAGTGGTGGATTTGCCCGCACCGTTGGGGCCGAGGAAGCCGAGAATTTCTCCCTCGCCGACCGCGAAGCTGATATCCTTCACCGCACAATGGGTGCCGTATCGCTTGGTCAGATGGTTGACTTCGATCATAATTGTTTATCCCTCCGGAAAGTTCTTTTTCGGGTTTGACCTATCTATTATAAAGGGTTTTGCGATGCAATGTGTAAACGCTGTGTAAAAAGATCGCGAAAATATGTTTTTTGTGTGTATTCAGTCGATAAGCATTCTCACAAGGTGCTGCACGTGAATGCGGTGGGAGAAATCGTGGGGCATTTCGCTGCTGTTGCTCACGCCGAACGCGAGCATAATGGTAGGTGTCGACTCATTCCTTTGCCACCCAATTGGGGCCCTTGTCACCGCCGGTGGCGTTTGTCACGACATTATAGAGTATTATACCATATTATAGGTCTTATTGCAAGGTAGAAAGGGAGAAAAAGTCGCAAAAAATGCGTAGAGAATGTGAAATTAGGGCTTGACATCGGTGGTAGGCTGTGGTATGATAAACCACGCTGTAAGAAAACAGCCTATATGCGGGTGTAGTTCAGTGGTAGAACCCCAGCCTTCCAAGCTGGTTGTGTGGGTTCGATTCCCATCACCCGCTCCAAAGTGAACGTCCTGGGGGACAACGGATACGCGCCTGTAGCTCAGCTGGATAGAGCACCTGCCTTCTAAGCAGGGGGCCAGGGGTTCGAGTCCCTTCAGGCGCGCCAATATGGTGGGTGTAGCGTAGTTGGCCTAACGCGTCAGTTTGTGGCACTGAAGATCGTGGGTTCGAATCCCATCTCCCACCCCACAAGAGACAGGGACACTTGCTTGGCGAGTGTCCCTGTTATATAACAAATGACCGCCGTTGTGCGGTTGATATATTGGGCTGTAGTCTAGCGGTAGGACACGTGACTTTGACTCACGCCGTGGTGGTTCAACTCCACCCAGCCCAGCCAACACAAAAGGCACCCGCAAGGGTGCCTTTTGTGTTGGCTAGACTGGGTTAGAGATAGAGACCGCAGCAAGGCGAAGCCGGCTGCAGTGGTTACAACTCCACCGCCGTTTCCGATTTTAAGGCATCCCTCGTGGGTGCTGTTTCTTTTTGTGGACATTTCGGATAAATGATGGTAAAATATAGATACTAAACATATCCATTTACGGAAAGGCGGTATTCCAATGGACACGAAAGGCATTCTCGCACGGGTGGATCACACCCTGCTTGCGCAGACCGCGACCTGGGACGAGGTGCGCGCGATCTGCGACGACGGGCTGCGGTATGCGACCGCGTCGGTGTGCATCCCCGCCTGCTATGTCAAGCAGGCGAAGGACTATGTCGGCGATCGGCTCGCGATCTGCACCGTCATCGGCTTCCCCAACGGCTATTCCACTACCGCCGCCAAATGCTTTGAGGCGCGCGACGCGGTGGCGAACGGCGCGGACGAAATCGATATGGTCATTAACGTCGGCTGGGTAAAGAGCGGTCTGCTCGACGAGGTGCGCGCGGAGATCGCGGCGGTGAAGGCGGCTTGTGGCGGAAAACTGCTCAAGGTCATCATCGAGACCTGCCTGCTCACCGAGGAAGAGAAAATCGCGATGTG
>JAEIGA010007610.1_pt1 | contig 16428 bp, 13 predicted proteins | sample 9270691 | NCBI WGS metagenome assembly JAEIGA01 (sample SAMN17057246, study PRJNA624740) | gut metagenome | biome: biome; isolation source: fecal sample | host: Bos grunniens | place: China: Xizang | collected 2019
ATTGCGCGTAGCGATGACACACCCCGCAGGTTGATGCGCCATAGCAATGGTGAATTCACTCACCCAGCGCGTGCTGAATGTGGCCCCTATCCATTCAGAAACCGCATTCATTTCGTAAGGGCGGCAGGAGCGGATATGCACACCCTGCTCTTCCAACCCTGCCCGCAGAGGCGCGCCCTTCGGCAAGGAGTATAATCTGACCAGCATGTCTACCATATACAGTCTTCCTTTTGCAGAATCATAAAAAAATCCGCGGGGCAAATACCCCGCGGATTTGCGTGATAATGAGAATTACTCTCCCTTCTTCACTCCCTTCAGGTGATTGAAGTGATAGGCATCCAGCTGGTTCACCAGCGGGTCAGGAGCACCGGTGCCGGAATCATAGATAGCCTTGTAGTAGTGAGCCATTGCCACAGCATCGCGGAAATCTGCCGGAGCGGCAAACCATGACTTCTTATCCATGGGCTTAGGGGCCTTGGCGGCATAATCCTGCACACCGGGCATATTCCAGAGCAGGTTCATGGCTCGCTTGACGGCATCTGCCGGCATCTGTTTCTGCGCGCCATGCATACTCATTGCTGCCTGGCAGTAGAAATCAATGGCAGCATTGGCAGACTTGGCCTTATCGTTAGCCACAGACATCGTGGCAGCAGCGGCGCGTCCCAGCGCGTAGCGGGTCCAGCCGTATGCTTCGCTGTCCAGGCGAACACCAGCCGTCTTGGTCAGGGCTTCCACCGCCTGCTGAATGGGAGCAAAGGATGCCGGGGTGTCATCCACCATTGCCAGAATTCTGGCGGCAGCAACCTGGCCCTTCTCTACAGCATTGAGAGCCTTCTCTCCGGGAATGGATGCAGACAGGGTCTTGAGAGCGGCGAGATCCAGCATGCGAGCCGCACACACCATCTCATACAGAGCGCCCAGGGTACCGGGAGAACCAGGCAGACCTGCGAAGGAAGCATATTTCTTCTTCACGGCTGCAAACCCCTTGCGAGCATCTGCCAGGTCACCGCCGTAGTAATCGCGCAGTGCCTTGGCCATATCGGCCGGGGTCTGAATCACGAACATGCTGCACGAAGCAGCGCGGGCCTGCATAAGCTGGTCCGTACCCTTCTGCATGTAGAAGAATGTACCCTCACCATCGCTGCGTTCCAGCGCAATCGGAGCAGGCTTGCTGCCCGGATCCGTCTGAACAATGGCCGTCAGCTTAGGTGCCTGCTGAGCCTCAGCATAAGGCACGCAAGAGAGAGCAGCCAGTGCAAAACCAATAATCTTGAGTGATTTCATATGTTTCTATAGAGGGGTTGATGGTTACTTCTTCTTGCTGCTCTGAATATTGCGAGCAAATTCCTTGTTTGCCTTCTCTTCCTTCATCACGGCGGGGTCGGAACCATAATTCTGGACTGCAGAGACCAGCTTGTTGAATTCGTCCTTATCCTCAGCCGTGCACTTGGTATCAAGAGCAAACTTACGAACCTGGTTCACATACTGCTGCCCCGTGTTCCAGGCCACCCATCGGTCAGAGTTCTGGAATCCCTTCTGCAGGCGGTCACCCTTCATCGGGTTGTTACGCTTCCAGAAGATGTTCATGATAGCCAGACATGCCTTTGAAGCGCAACCCACCTGTCCCTTGTTCTTCATGAACAGGTTCATGTAGGAAAGCAAGGCATTCTTATCATCGTTGGCCATAGTGTAAGCCTCACCCTGCATCAGGGACACCTCAAGGCGTTCACGCTGATTCTGGCGATTACGCAGGTACTTGTTGGTGCTTTCGATGGCAGCCGTGGCATTTCCGCTCTTCAGGTACAGTTTGCTGAGGCCTACGAGAGCAGGTCCAGCCAGCTTGGGCTCGGGATTGTTGGAAACCTTCTGGTAGAGAGCCTCAGCAGTCATTTTGACCTTCTCTTCCAGAGCGCTCTTACCCGTCTTGTCTCCCTTGGAGAGCGCAAGCGCATTGGCCATACCGAGCTCAGCCTCGTCGACCATGTCCTTCTTACGGGAAATAACGGCACCATAGTAATCCGTAGCCTGAGTCAGCTCTTCCACACGGGAAGCAGGATTCGGGAACTTTGCGACATAGCGGACAAGGTAATCACCCACTTCCACGCAGATGTAGTTGGTAAGGTCATCAGCCTTGAAGCTGTTGGTCATGTTGCGGAACACTTCCTGAATCTGGCCTTCGAGCTTCTCGTATGCAGCCTTGTCTTCCTTGAGCCCGGCAAGTTCCTGATTCATGGAAGCAATCTGAGCCATACGGAAGATAGCGTTGGCATACTTGTCGTTCGGGTCGATTCCCGGGAAGCTGGTGAAATGGGCGGTCTTTTCCTCCAGAGTCAGCGTCTTGTTAAGATAATCTCTGGAGCCCTTCACATAAGCTTCCACATAGGAATTGATGGTCTTTTCCAGTTCCGGATCAGACTTCTCATTCTTGAACATGTAGGTAGCCTCACGAGCAATAGTGGCCTGAGCACGCTTGATGGCATTCTCATAATCCTCCTTGTTATTCACCATGGAGAGATAGAGAGAAGCCATGGGGAGGCTGAAGGGATCCCCCTCGGCATCGCCATCCTTCCAGTAACGCTCAGCATAACCACGGCAACGCGCCTTGGCAGCCTCTTCGGTTTCATTGGCTTCCGGGTATTCTGCACCATAGGAAGCCAGCCAGAAGAGGGCGTTGGCAGCAGTGGAACGCCCGGACTTGGTACCGAGCTTCACGCCGGCATCAGCAGCACGCTGCAGGCGCGGCATGGCCGTAGCCTTCACTGCATCATCCATATTATTCAACAGGATGCCGGCAGCCAGCAGTTCCGCTGTGGGATACAGATCGCTCGTCGGCCAGTTCTTGCAGATGTAGTCGCAGTACTTGACCGCCTCCTTCTTATCCTCATCGGCGCTCTTGTCGTCCTTGGCGGCGGCGGCGCGCTTCATGTGCTGGTCAATGGCGGCATAGTACATCTTGTCTGCCTGCGGAGCCTTCTTCAAATCCGTGGTCGTGTACTTGAGGGCGTATTCCTCAAAGGTCTTGATGGCCTCGGTATGCAGCTCCGGCTTCTTCTTGCTGGCAGCAAGGCGTGAATAGGAATCCGTCAGGAAGAGGTAGATATCATTATCATACTTCGCAGCCTCCTCCGGCTTCAGGGTATCCTTACCTTCAACAGACTTCATTTCGCCACTGTCAAGCAGAGCACGGGCAGACTTCACAACATTCTCGTATTCACCCATCTGGTACTGGGCTGCAACAATCATATAGCGGGCGGTCAGGTACAGCTTGTTGGTCTTGTCGTCCTGGTAGTAACCCAGCACTTCCTCGGCACAGGGAACTACGTTCGGCCAATCGCGGTCTGTTACAGCACGAGACATCTTCTGGAAGACGAGAACCTTGGTCTGTTCACCCATATCCTGACCTTCCAGCATCTTCTCATACTTGAGCGCCAGCTCATCATCTCCAGTCATACGGCAGAGGGAGCCGAGCTGCATGGTGATGTTGTTACGCATCGGGAACGGCTGGGCAGACTCATCGCGCGGGGGAAGCGCCAGCTTCGGGTAACGATTGAACAGCACCTGGAAACCACCCTTGGCCAGGCGGTTGGAGCCCAGGTCCTTGGCAATGGTGGCAGTGGACATGATGGAGAAGCCATCAAACTGTGCACCCTTCTCCTCAAGAGCCTTGACATTGGCAAACCACTTTCTGGCATAGGCGGCAGACATCTGCACACCCGTGTGCGTATCAGTGAAAGCACCCTTGTACTTGCCCATAGCCTTCGCCTGCCCCTGCAATGCATACATGGCAGACGGGCCATCAGCCACCAGGCCATACAGGGTATTGGCCGTACGGGCAGCCTCAAGCGCCTGCTGGTCGTTACCGGCACGCAGAGCTTCGTTCATCACCTTGTAAGCTCGCTGCGCCAGATTGTAGAACTTGTTCACGTTACGCGCAGCACGGGCCGCGTCCAGGTTGTAGCTGGCCGGGCTTGCCTCCACCAGCTTGTATACCCAACCGACGTTCTCCGGGTTGGAGATAGCCACATTCACGATGGTATTCAGGCCATCCATGGCCATTTCATCAGGCACACGGCCCTTCACCTTGCGGCTCATTTCAAGGTATTCAGCAGCCTTCTTGAAATCAGGCTTCTCCTTCAGAATGTAGGCCTGCACCAGCACGAAGCAGATCTGGCCATCCATCTTCTGGTCCTTTTCCGTCTTGGTCACCTTGCCACTCTGCACCAGCTTCAGGTATTCCTCGAAATACTTGATAGCCTCCTCAAACTTGCTCTTATCACCATTGTCCTTGCCTTCCTCACCTACAGCCTGCTTGTAGCGGCAGTTGGCCATCTGGAACAGAGCATAGGTGAAATAGGGCTCGTAGGCATCCTTCGCACCAGCACCAGTGGAGCTGGCCTTGGCCTTGGCAAGTTCAGCGGGGTCGCGCCAGCGCTGCTCGTCCTTGAACGCCTTGAAAGCATTGAAGGCTTCCTCATACTTTCCGGCGCGGAAATAAACAACGCCCTTTTCCCAGGCGTAGTAGGGAAGCACATAGGCAAACTGACGAGCCGTAGCACCCTTGCCGCCGAATCGCTTGAGCACGGCGTCGCAAAGGCTTACGGCCTCGTCTGTCTTCCCTTGCTTGGTAAGTGCCTTTACCTTGGTCAGAGAAGACAGCGGATCCTGCGCCTGACACACCATCGGCATAGACAACGCCAGGCCTGCCATTACAGATAAAGCTGTGGTATAAGTATTCATAAATATTCCGTGTAAGTTAAAATGGGTCGGGGTCGGGGACAAAGAAGGGGAGCACGCGGATTGGTATTTCCGACACGCTCCCCTTCTGAGCCCGGGTTAGAGGGTTACTCCTGCGCGGCCGTATTCAGGCCCACAGTAGAAATGCCAGCTTCGGAGAGAGCGGCCATGATGTCAACGATGCGCTGGTGTGGAGCAGCAGGAGCACCATCAACCATAACGATGGGGGTTGTATCTGCCGCCTTGGCCGCTTCGGCCAGATTCTTCAGGGCATCTACCAGCTCCGTCATTTCACGCTGCTCGCGATACTCAGGCGTGCGGGGATCCAGCGAGGCATCCATGGCGCCGGCCATCGGCATGTCTCCGTTCCAGTATACAGAACCATCAGACTCCACCTTGATGCGGCCGGGTTCCAATGGGGGCGGAGCACCACTGCCTGTAGAGTTACCGGGGAGGGAAACGCTCAGGCGCTTTTCACTCACCAGAGAGGTTGCCACAATGAAGTAAATCAGGAGAAGGAAGCAGGCGTCCATCATCGAGGACATGTTCATCTCAGGCTCTGCCTCAGGCTCTCCCTCGCGTTGTTTGCGTCTTGCCATATGCAAATATCCTTTCGTGTCTATTATTTATTTGGCGGGCAGAGTGCCGAACACTACGTTGGACAGGCCGGCAGCCGCAGCACAACGAATCACCGTGGCAGAGCGCTCCCAGAGAGCGTCCTTGTCACCACGAAGGTACAGGCGAATCATGCTGGGGTCCATATTCTTGGCCTTCCACATCTCCACCTGGCGGGTGATGAAGTCTGTCAGGTCCTGGGTCTGCTCAGGGCCGTAACCAATGGTCTTGGCACCATCAGACACACTCCAGGCCGTACCAGCGGCGTAATGCTCACTAAACTTCTTGGAAGTTCTGGCGTCCATCTTCTCCACATCGGGGAAAACATTGACCACAACACAACCATTGGCATCCTTCATTTCGGAGCAGGTAATCGCATTGGGCATCTTGACGCAGGGGTCCTTGGCCACCGTAATCTGCGAGGCGTTCACCACGAAGAAAATAATCAGCAGGAAGCATGCATCCATCATGGAGGACATATTCAGTTCGCACTTGACATCCTCTTGTGCTTGTCTCTTCTTTGCCATATTTTTTGACGGGGTTATCTTGATCATGCCGGTTCTGAGCCATTTCACTCATGCATCAGAACCGGCCCGGATTGAGAAGGGAATCAGGCTTCCTCCTCGTATTCCTCTTCCTCGTACTCTTCTTCGTCTGCGCCTTCTTCCTCATCATCACCGCCGAAACCTTCAGGGATGCGGGCAAGCATGGCTTCGCCATTCAGGGTGTTGATGGCTGCATTCATCATATCCTCAACAGCGTTCACGCAATCCGCCTCGCGGGACTGGGCAATCTTCTTCTGGAAGTAGAACACCGGAAGAGCGATAAGGGAGATAATCAGACCCCAGAAAGTGGTAAGAAGGGCCACGGAGATAGAACCTGCAAGGGTGGTCGGGTCAGCCTGACCGGTTTCAGCCAGCACACCGAAGGCTTCCACCATACCCTGAATCGTACCGAACAGACCGATGGTCGGAGCGGTGGAACCTGCAAGAGCCAGCAGGTCAACAAAGCGCATCAGGTTCGGGCGCTCGTTGGCGGTGAAGTCGGTCACGGCGTCAGAAACAGCATCCTTGCCCAGGTCTTCGGGGCGGTTAGCATCCACATTCGGCAGAGCATAAGCCACCAGACGGCCCAGGTATGTGGGGCTTTCGGTTGCGAGCTTGATGGCAGACTGCACGCGGCATTCGCTCATCAAAGCAACAAGCTCATCGCGCAGGGCTGCGGGGGCAAAGTACTTCTTGTTGAGCTGCATGGCTACATACACCACGAGCATCAGCGTGAGGAAGAAGAGAATCACAAGGGGAATCATGGTCCAGCCACCATCTACCACCCACTTATCAATCATGGACTTCTTGGTAGCAGCTTCACCTTCTTCCTGTGCAAATACAAGAGCGGGGAGAGTAATCATGGCAACTGTCAGCAGGGACAGAGCACGTACACCGAAACGAGTAATCATAGATTTCATAGCTTGGTAATGCAGAATTGACTCCTTTATTTAATCACATTCTTCCGGCTTGGCAAGAACGAATTGCAATTTCCATCATTTTTCATGCAAAAAAACAGGCATCTTTTACATATTCCTCAGGGTTTCATGCCTGCGGCCTGTCGAATTTCAGGGGCAATCTGTGTATTATCCCTCACTCCGCCGAAGGCAGAAGCACCACAGCCGGCAGCATACAACGGCACCGCAACACCACTGTGCCAGAATGTGGTAAAGCGGCCCTCAACTTCCCTTTTCTCCTTATCACCGCCCAGAATGGACAAGCCGCCGGTCTGGTGGTCCGCAGTCACCACAAGCAGAGTATCGGGGTGTTTCTTCATCCATTCCAGCACAACCCCCACCGCCTGGTCAAAGTCCAGCACTTCGCGCACAGTTTCCGGCAGGTCGTTCACATGGGCTGATATATCTATCTTGGAGCCTTCCACCATCAGGAAGAAGCCGTCCTCATCCTTCTCCAGCTCGCTGAGGGCTCGCTTTACCATCTGCGGCAGCCAGTCGCCCCGCTTACCGGCAGCTTCACACTCCCCCTCAGCCGCCAATTCCAGCAGGCGGGAGCGTCTCTGCAGCAAATCACGCTGTTCCTGTGTAAAATCGGCCCGCCCGCCACCGGCCACCACATCAAATCCGGCATTTACCAGAGCGGCAGCTATGGCCGGCGTGTCCTTACGGCTTCTGACATGGGCATAGAAGGCGGCAGGGGTGGCATCTGTCACAGATTTAGTCACCACCAGCCCCGTAGCTTTACCAGCCCGCCGCATCTGTTCTGCGAGAGATTCCACCGAATCCCCCTGTACGTTCAGCCCAAGCTGTCCGTTCACAGCCTTACAGCCACAGGCAATGGCCGTCCCCCCCGCTGCAGAATCCGTCACGGTATGGGAACCGGAAGTAGTAATACTGAACCCGGTCACGGGCAGCGCCGTCATGTTCAGTTTCCCCTGATTGGAAAGCCATGCCGCCCACACATGTTCTGCCCCCATACCATCTCCGATCATCAGAATTACATTGCGAGCCCTGGCCCGCTGCACGCTGATTTCAGAGGAGGCAATAGTCTCATGCGCGCGCACGTGGTGATATTTCTGAGAAGCACAGGCTGTGAGGCCCAGTGCACACAATCCGGCAATCAGGCAAAGTGTCTTCATGCCTACACCCTACCACAAGCCTACGTCCGTAGCAAGCCTGTAAAAAAATCTGCCGGGTGGATTCACCCGGCAGATTTGAAAAAACTTTCTGGTAAGGAATTACTTGCCAGCGCCATCGAGCACCTTCACAGGGCCGTCTACCTGATTGCCGGGCTGGCCAGGCTGCTCGGCAGGAGCGCAGGGCTGAGCAGGCTGTTCTACGGGAACAAGGTCGGTGGGCACCTTACGAAGCTTGGGAGCAGCCTGAGTCTGGCAGCAGCAGGAGCTGAAAGCCACGGCAGAAACAACGGAAAGGATGAGAGCAGTGAATTTCATAAATCTGAATATGGTTGGATGATTCCAGTGCGTATTCAATCAAAATCGCCCGGAATAGTCAACACAAATTTCACCTCGGCACCCACTTTTTAATCAATTCCGGGGATTTCACTTCCGTAGGAAACATTAAACGCTTGAAAAAGGGGCTTCCGGCTGTTATAAGAAGTGTCGAGTTATGGGCAAACGCAACAAAGGCAAACTTTTCTCCTCTCACGGCAAAGCATCCGGCAGAAACCTGATGCACCGGATTCTCGTCATCGTTTCAGCCGTCATCCTTCTGCTCATCATCCTGATTATAGTGGGGTATTTCCAGCTCATTTCCTATCTTCAGGGGGATAGCTTCCGTGAAAAAATCTCTCAGGCAGCCACCAGCGGCCTGAAAGCTGATAAAGCTGAAATCCTCAGCAATTTCTCTATTAACGGCAGCCGCGTTTCCTGCGAGGGTATCGACATCACTCAGGCCGATTCGATTGAACAGGCCCGCATCGGCCGCATCAGCGCCGATGTCAACCGTACCGCCCTGCTGGGAAGACAGCTGCACCTCCGTAAACTCAGCGTAGAAGAGGCTTCTGTCTTCATCGCCACCAGACCCGGCAAATCGAAATCCCGTTCAGGCATTAAACCAGACATCTTCAAGCTGGATCTATTTGAATGCAAGGATGCCGATGTGCATTTCTCTCACAAAGACAAGTCCTACCAGCTGCTCGGGGCCAACGTGACTGCCATGCCCACGCCGAAGTTTGCGCGCAATGCCTGGCAGATTAATGCAGAGAATGCCCGCCTGCACACTCCGTTTTCCTGGCTGCGTGATTGCAGCATCAAATCCGCCACGGCGGTATATCATGGCAACAATCTGAACCTGACAGATTGCAATGTTATGCTCACCCCGGGCGAAATGCGCGCCAAGGCGCACTATGATTTGCGCTTCAACCGCTGGAACGGAGACATCCAGGTGAATAAGGGCGATATCCGCCGCATTCTGAATGACGACTGGAAGAAGCGCTTCTCGGGGGAAATGTATGGACGCATGGTGCTTACCGGCAGCAACGGCGCCGTTGACTCAGCCACGGGCAATCTCTCTGTTCTCAATGGGGTGCTGGAAGGCCTGCCCTTCCTTTCCCAGCTCCCCCTCGGCAACACCTATCCCTACCGCAGCATCCCGCTTGACAAGGCAGATTGCCAACTGCTCTATCCTTACAGCAACGATAAAATCAAGGATGCCTGGTTGTTCGATAAAATCAACTTGAGCGCCAAGCGTGGGCTGCTGATTGTTCATGGTCACATTCTGGTCGGCCAGAATGGCAAGCTCGGAGGCACACTGACCATAGGCCTGCCGGAGCGTCTTGCCAGCACCCTGCCCGTCCCCCGGGAACAGCTGGTAGACCAGCTCTTTACGGCTGAAGGCGAGGAAAAGGGATACCTCTGGGTCAATATGAATCTGAGCGGCACCATTGATGACCCGCAGGAGGACCTCAGCATCCGCATCTCTACCCTGGCAGGCCGACAGCTGGGTAAAGCGGTTACAGAACTTCCGGTCAGCGCGGCGTCTGGCCTGCTGAACACCCTGCTTACTTCAAAGAACGCTTCGGCTGATGAAGAGCCTGCCGATGAGACATCGGATGAAGAAGACGCAGATGAAGAAAGAGAGGAGGAAGATTCCACACCCTCTCACCCCTCTCCCATCAACAACGCAGCCGAAGCCGCCGGCTCCATCCTCCGTTCACTGTTCTGATTTTCAAACCATGAGCCAGCTCTATCCTTCCCAGTACATCGACTGCGTCTGCACTATCTGCGACCGATTTGCCCCGACCGTCTTTCACGCCACCCTGCCCAATGGCAAAAGCACCGTTGCCTTTGTGCAGAGCAAGGAGGCCCACCTGCTCGCAATCATCAAGCCTGGTGATAAGGTGAACGTAACCATCTGCCCGGCAGATTTTGAACGCGCCCGCATTCGCAGCATGGCCTGAACCTGCTATCAGTACACCTTATGGAAAGAAAGCCAGAAGTACTTGCACCTGCAGGCAATTGGGACTGTGCGAGAGCCGCAGTCGCCAATGGTGCAGATGCCATTTACTTCGGGCTTGACCAATTCAACGCGCGCATGCGCGCCGACAATTTCACGAGAGAAGATCTGACCTCTCTCATGCCCTTCCTGCACAGTCATGGAGTTCGCGGGTATGTCACCATGAATGTCCTCATCTTCCCGGCAGAATTCGAACAGGCTGTTGCCTACCTGAATGCACTCGATGCCGCCGGGGTAGATGGAGTCATCGTGCAGGATATGGGTCTTGCCTCTCTTATCTCCCGGCAGCGCAAGGCCGGAAAATGGAAAATTGAGCTCCATATCTCCACTCAGATGACCGTAAGCAGCCCGGAAGCCGTGCGTCTGGTGGACGAACTCTTCGACCCGCAGCAGATTGTCCTCTCCCGCGAGTTATCGCTGCGCGAAATTGAATCCTGCGCCAAAGCAACCAGCAAACCCATCGAAGTTTTCTGCCACGGGGCTCTCTGTGTTGCCTATTCGGGCCAGTGCCTCACCAGCGAAACACTCGGCCAGCGCAGCGCCAATCGCGGAGAATGCGCCCAGGCCTGCCGCATGCCCTACAAGCTGGAGGTTGATGGGCGCCTGCGCGACCTCGGTGAACGCCGCTATATCTTTTCTCCGCAGGACCTCTGTGCGCTGGATCGCGTGCCGCAGATGATTGCCGCCGGAGTCCACAGCTTCAAGATTGAGGGGCGTCTCAAAAGCCCGGAATACGTAGCAGCTACCACGCGAGCCTACCGTCGGGCGGTAGATGCCGCACTGGCCGGTGTTCCCCTTCATGCAGGAAATCGCTCGCGTGATCTGTACGCCATGCAGATGGCTTTTTCCCGCGGTTTCTCCACTGGCTGGCTCGATGGCACCGACCACCCCCTGCTTACCCACGGGCGCTTCGGCAAGAAGCGCGGTGCCCTTGCCGGGCGCATTGCCCGCAGCGGCGAGGGCTGGCTTGAGCTCGATTCCCTGCCCGCCATGCCCATTTCACCGGGCGATGGCTTTGTCATTGATGCCGGGCAGGATCGCAACGAAGAACAGGGCGGCCGTATCTGGCGTGTTCAGGGAAACCGCCTCTTTTTCCACGGCAAGGGCAGCCACATTGACTGGAGATTCGTCAGACCTGGCGATTTGCTCTGGAAAACCGCTGACCCCGCGCTGGATAAGCAACTGCACAACACCTGGTGCAATTTTGAACGCCACGCAACTGCCACACCCGGGCAGGCTCTCGATATTCACTTTACCGGGCGGCTCGGCAGCCAGCTTACGGCCACCTGCCGGGGCGTTACCATTGGTAGCGGGCAACCCCTCGAACCAGCAGAAAAGCGCCCCCTTACCCCCGAAACCATCAAGGCACAATTCTCACGTCTGGGCGGTACCGGATTCTCGCTGGGTACATGCACCTACGAGCTTGAGGACGGACTGATGCTGCCGCTCTCCCTGCTCAACAAAATGCGCCGTGAACTGGTGGAGAAACTTCCAGCGGCGGCAGCCGACACACCTGGCAGCACCACATGGAAGGGCTGGAGCCACCCCTTCCCTCCCCTCTCTGCCGCCAAAGGCTACAAGCTTTCTGTCCTTTGCCGCGAAGCAGAGCAGGCCTACGCAGCGGCAGAGGCCGGCATCAAGCGGATATACCTTGATTTCAAGAACATCCGCAGCTATGAAGAGGTGACTAAAAAGATTCGCCAGAATCATATAAACACCCAGGTGTGGATTGCTACCATGCGAATCATGAAACCGCATGAAGCCGGGTATTTCAAATACATCCTGGCCGCAGAACCGGACGGCGTACTGGTGCGTAATCTGGGAGCAGCACTCTGGTTCCGCAACAAAGGCATCCGCATGGTGGGTGATTTCTCGCTGAATACAGCGAATCCGGAAAGCGTGGGGTTATGGAAGGATTTTGGCATGCGGGCGCAGACGGTTTCCTACGATTTGAATGCAGAGCAGCTGGCAGACATGCTGGCCAGCGGCTGCGGAGGGGAGCTGGAACTCACCCTGCACCAGCACATTCCCATGTTCCATACCGAGCATTGTGTGTTCTGTACCTTCCTGAGTCAGGGACACAGTTTCAAGGATTGCGGGCAGCCCTGTGACCACCACAAGGTCCGCATTATGGATCGCGCCTACGCCATGCACTATCTGCGCAGCGATGAAGCATGCCGCAACACCATGTTTAATGGTCAGGCCCAGTCGGCGGCGCGTTATGTGGAAGGCATGCGCCGCTGCGGGCTGAATCGGTTCCGTATCGAGCTGCTCGAGGAATCTTCCGAAAAGACAACAGAACTCATCGGGCACTACCGCGCGCTTCTAAACGGCCGCACCACCCCGGACCAGCTCATGCAGCGGCTGAATGTGATTGACCGCATTGGTGTAACGGACATGAAATAAAGGAAGGACCCCGTTAGCATTCAACGGAGTCCCTTTTTCCTTTTGCTTCAGCAAACAGCCTTATCTGGCCACCTTATCCGGCTTTGCCTTGAGAGGAACCGCATGGAACGGCTGCGGAGGAGTTCCCGTGAAACGAGGATTCATGGAAGCAATGTTCTCATTACGGATTTCAAAGGTGAATTCTCCGCCTCTGGCCTCATCGCTGGCCTCAAGAATGTGGTCAAACACGCAAACCGGGTGGTTACCGGGTGTTTCCGGCATAACGAAGATACCGATAGCCATAGAGGGATGCTCCAGCCGCGCATCAGTCGTAATGGTGTAGCTGATGGTGTTCTTGCCACGGCGAAGGCCACCGGAAATGACATCGGCCCGGCGCTCATCCGAGAACTGGTGCAGAGAAACCCCGTTTATCTTCATATCAATCTTCCGCCCCGGAGCATCTGCAAAGACCTTGCCGATAAGCTGAGGAGCCGGGCATACAGGCGGCACGGCAGGCGCAGCATCGTAAGGGTGGAAACCATCCTGTTCCTTCAGCACACTCAGGTCACGCGCGTGGAGTCGCTTCTTCACCTCACCCAGCTGCGTAAGGTTGAACATACGGCTCTGGTCAAACTTCCACCTGCCATCCTCAAACACCATGAGCAGCACATAGGCATTCTCTGCTGCCTTGGTATTCCCCAGCTGCACATTTCCTACATAGGTGGCCGCAAGCGTGCGGTGGCCGCACCCGGTAATGGTTCCTATGTATTCAAAATTATCCAGGCTGGGGGGATCAGGCTGGCCATTGAAGAAATCGTGAGGAAAATTCCCCTTATGGGAAATAATCAGATTCCGCACCTTGGTCTGGCGGGCTCTGGTAGTAACCGCTCTCCAGGCAGATTCATCGCCCCGCATCATCGACAGGCGCCAGGAGCTGTATACCCGCTCCACTGTTGCACGCACTGTTTTCTGATCCGGCATACCAAAACGCTCCTGCGCGGCCGTTTCCACCGGAGCCGCCCCCACGGGCATCACGCCCAGCAGGCTGCATACAAACAGGCTGCTCATGAAAAAAATATCTCTCATAACTGATTAAAACCTACAACAGGCTTGCTTTTCTGGCAAGAAAATAGCATACTAGCCCGCATATTATGACGGCATTTTCACGCAACGCGCGCAGCGAGGGCGAGGCCCGGTATCGACAGATGCTGGAGCAGGCCCCTTCGTTCATCTGGAAACGCTTTGCGGATGGTGTTTCGCTGCGCATGCGTATGTTTGCCCCACGTGGGCATCGTCCGGAGCACTTTGCCCCGGCGGTCATGTTCTTCTGCGGGGGAATGTGGTCGCTGGACTACACAACGGAATTCGTTTCCTGGGCCGTGCATCTTGCTCATCGCGGCATTGTGTGCCTGCTACCCGAATACCGCACCAGAGCCCGTTACAATGTGCAGGCTGATGACATCATCGGCGATGGCCTCGATGCCTGGAAATGGCTGCACCACAACGCCGCCGGACTGGGTATCGATGTAGCGCGCATTACACTGGCCGGGGCCGATGCAGGCGGACTCATGGCCCTGAACTGCGCCATGCAGCCCATGATTCATGAAAAGAAATGGTGGGAGTTCAAGAAAGAAGACATCCTGCCCCTGCAGCCGGCCTGTGTGGCGATTTTCCGAGGCGTAGTGGATACCGATGCGCCGGAAGCTCGCCAGTTGAACATTCCGGTAGAAGCCATGAATCCGAATGCGGTAAACCCCTGTGCCTTGTTGCGCCGCAAGTTGCCCCCTCTGTTCTGCGCCCACGGCATGCTGGATCCCCTGCTCGATTTCGAGATGCGCCAGTGGTTCTGCGATGAATGGGAGAGCCTGGGCAATAAGGTAGAGCTGATTCTCTCCCCCACAGCAGACCACACCATTACTCAGTTCGACGTAAGCCCGGCCACTTTCGAGCAGCTCCTGCTCGGATGGGAGGACTTCATGGTACGCGAAGCCATCTGGCCGGAGCCGGAGGTGGAAACCGATGCGCTGATGATGTAGGAACGGTCCGCTTCAGCGGATGATGGTGCCCAGGGTATCTCCCATGCGGGCAAAGGTTTCGGTGCAGTTGGCACTATTGGTCAGGATGTCCTCCGCCAGTTTCACACGCCCGGGTTCAAAGAAGGTCATGACCGTAGAGCCACCGAAGCCGAAATAGCCGTGTTCGTCGCCCTTGGCGACAGGTTTACCGGGCTCATAGGTCTGGTAAATAGCACCCACGCCTGTGGCCCCGACAGCAAGGCAGAGAACATCCCCCATGTTTTCTGTATGCAGAACAGTCAGTTCGCGCTTGTTGGTCCACAGCCATGCCAGATTGTGCCGCAGGCAATAAGGAGAAACGCTGGCAAGCGGCCCCGGAATCCGGACAGGAGCTTCCGGCACACCGGCAACCGGAAAATGGAAGCGGTGGTAGTCCACCGGGCAGAGTCTTGAGAGTACTACTGTGCCGTGGGCGTACTTCTCTGCCAGTTCGGCGCTGCCCAGCAGGGCGGCCAGGTCAAAGCTCTGGTTTTTCACAAATACACCCGTAATCTCAGAAGCATCCTGCCAGCCGCTGTGGCGGGCATCTGCAGGCAAGGCCACCTGCCCGTCAGCACAAAGAGGGCGCGCACCGGGAGTCAGCTTACGGTAAAAGAAGTCATTGAAACTGGTGTACTGCTCCACAGGGCGCTCATAATCGGCCATGTTAATATTGTACTCCTCTACAAAAGCGCGGAGTTTCTCCGGACTGCCACTGCTGCGGGTATCCTTCATCCACCCCATGATACGGGAGAAGAAAGCTCGTTTGATAAGCAGATGCAGACTCAGCTTGCCAAGCGGAGTGCCATACACCCAGCGAAGAGCGGCTTCTCCCAACACTTTTTCCTGTTCCAGTTGTCCGGTGTAGCGATTGTATAAGGTGATGCCCTGAGAATTCATACGCAGATACTATAACAGACAGAGCGGGATAAAACAAGCTCGTTCTAGCACGCTCCGGCAATGTGCTGAAATTATGTCAACTACCCGGAAAAATATCCCGCATGTCATTATACCCCATCGACGAATTGCGCGGAAGAGAACGCGGTGCAGGCTGTGGCTTGAACGCATCTTCCTCTTCCTCATCATCAAACATGCTGCGTACGCGGGCAGAAAGAGCCTCTCCGTTTTCCCGTTCCTCCTTCCTGGGGAACACATTCAGGTTGCCAATCGGGCGCGCAGGAGCTGCTGCATGGCTGGCCATCATCCGCTCCAGGTCATCATCAACCTCTCCGAACATATCGGCCACCCGGTTCATGGGCTCCGCGGGCATTTCATCCTCGGGTGTACCAAAGGCCATATCGAGATTAAACTCGCTCTGGCGGGCCTCACGCGAAATCACGGCAGGTGCCGGCGCAGGAGCGGGTGCCGGTGCGGGAATAGGTTCCCATACCGGCAAGGGCTCCTCAACAGGCTCTGGGGCGACCTCTGCCGCCAGGGCCGGCTCTTCTGCTGGCAGCGTCATATCCTCCTCCGGTTCAAGCAGCGGTTCTCCGCCATCCTCATCCTCTGCGTCTTCCGAAAGAGCCGTGGCCTCCTCTACCGGGGAAACATCCTCCACGCTATCTGCCCCCCCTTCGAAAGCAGTCTCCGGTTCCTCTGCAGCCAGAAGAGCAGCCTCATTATCAGCCTGAATGGCAGCCTGCATTTCACGATAATCCACGG
>JAEIGA010007611.1_pt1 | contig 16427 bp, 27 predicted proteins | sample 9270691 | NCBI WGS metagenome assembly JAEIGA01 (sample SAMN17057246, study PRJNA624740) | gut metagenome | biome: biome; isolation source: fecal sample | host: Bos grunniens | place: China: Xizang | collected 2019
ATGTGCGAATCCTCTCTGATTGACTTGGACTTCCTGACGAGGATGACAGGGCGCAAGGGTAAAGCCAGCGTGAACGACTAAGTGAGAGGACATCCACAAAATGGATGAAGCGATAGTCTGATCTGCACCTATAACGTAAAGCTGAAAGTGCAGCTAACACAATGCAAATTAGGGTATGGTGGCACAAAGACAGAGATGGAGAGACTCCTTGCAGATGCTCAGAAGCTGTCCGGTGTTGAGTACAACATGGACAATCTTGGTGATGTTTATTCTGCAATCCATGTCATCCAGGAAAATCTTGGGCTCACAGGAGTTGCAGCTCAAGAGGCATCCACTACATTCACAGGATCTCTTGGTGCAATGAAAGCAGCTGGAGAGAATCTTCTTGCAAATCTCACACTTGGGGAAGATATTGGACCATCTCTCAATGTTTTGAGTGAGACAGTTAGAACATTTGTATTTAACAATCTTGTACCAATGTTGTCCAATATTCTCACAGCTCTGCCAGATCTTATCAGTGGAATTGGCAGCATGTTGATTCAGGGGCTGAACATAGTGTCCAATAATGCGGACCAGATTGTGAGTCAGGGAATTGAGATTGTCACATCTCTTGTGGCTGCAATTGTTGAGGCTGCACCATATTTGGTGGAGGCAGCAGTCAAACTTGTGGCATCACTTGGAGAGGCTTTGCTCAACACTGATTGGATCACTATTGGCTCAGAGCTCATGAACACACTAAGAGATTCCATATCACTAGCAGCTGGAGAGATTCTTGGGACAGACAATTCCACAATCAATGGATTTCTCTCAGGGATAACAGCTGGACTTCCATCCCTTTTGGAAAGTGGAATCTCAATCATTACTGAGGTTGCAAACGGTATTTTGTCAAATCTGCCTCAGCTCATTACAACAGCCGGAGAATTGCTGACATCATTTGCAGCTTTTCTGCTGGAAAATGGTCCCATCATTTTAGAAAGTGGAGCAACATTACTCTTGAATTTGGTCCAGGGCATCATTAATAATTTGCCTCAGATCGCATCAGCTGTGACACAAGTTACAGCCAAATTTATTGCAACTCTGGCAATGAATTTGCCTAAATTTTTGCAGCAAGGCATCACTATAATCGGAAAATTGGCAGCTGGTCTCATTCAGGCAATTCCAAAGGTTTTGTCTGCCATTACTCAGATTGTCAAAGGCATTTTTGACACATTCAGCAGAGTTAATTGGATTGAGATTGGACTTAACATTGTGCAAGGAATTGCAAATGGTCTCTCAAATGCAGTCAGTGTGATTGTAGATGCTGCAAAGGGAGTGGCAGAGGCTGCGCTCAAAACAATCAAGGGTGTTCTCAAGATAGAATCTCCAAGCAAAGAGGGAGATTATGTTGGTGAGATGCTTGATGTAGGATTTGCAAGAGGTGTTATCAAAAATGCAAGCCTAGTCAATGATGCTGTCAGAAATCTCAGCAATGATGCTGTGATGCAGTTACAGACAGCAGATGCCCAAAGAGTTGATTTCAATAGTACAAGACAGACATCAGATGGCAGCTTGTCATCACTTATCACTTTGCTTGAGACTTATCTGCCTGAGATTGCAGATGGAATGCATATCTCATTAGAGGGAGATGCTGGCAGACTTTTCAGACTCATGCAGAGAGAATCAGTGAGAAATACACAGCTTGTGGGTGTTAATTCTGTATTATCTGCAACATAAGGAGGAATCATGAAAACTCATTTGGTTATAAATGGAGTAGACTATACTCCACATATTGTGGATGATTCCTATGATATCAATTCAAATGACGTATATGAGACTTGGGAAGATGGAAACAAGGTGGAGCACAGGATTCCGATAACAAAAAAGATTTCAGGGACAGTCCAGATCCTCTGCTCTGAAAAGACAGGATGGCTCCATGTGGGAGATTTCCTTGCAGATCTCAACGCTGCAACGGACAATAGTGTCCTTACATGTGGCGTCTTTGTCCCAAACTTAAATGCATTTAAAGCGTTAGATTGCTATTATACGTTGAAAAATACATCTCACATTAAGGATGGGAGCAATTTATTCAGTGATATTTTTGAATTAGAGCTCAAAGAGAGGTGATTTCATGATTGATGTGCCAATCCTTGTCAAGGATGCTCTCAAAGATGGGAGACGCAAAAAAAAATATAGGATCCTGGTGCTCAATGATGATGGCACCACAGATTTTGTTATAGACAACAATACGCTTGTTAGTGAGCAAGCGGATATTGATGAGAGAATGTGCTCTGGAGACACAATCAAGTTTGGTCTCTGTGAGGGATCCTCTTTTCAATTTCAATATTTTGACCATCCAAACATTACAGACAGACAGATTCAGGTGTTTATTGATGCTCAGTATATAGGCACAGAATATGAGAATGTCCAGAAGTTTCAAAGATATAGTTTTATCACTTTGGAGGAGGGTGGCAATTATAGAGCATATTCTGCAAATGCAAATGGTTTTAGCAAGCTCTATCTTTTGAGAAATGGGAGCACACAGCAATTGACACCAACATCAACAGACACTGAGACATATGTTGAATTTGGTGGAATGGTCGGAGACCAGCTTGAGGTTGAGTGGACAGAGTTTCCATTGTACGACACATATTTGCAAAAGCAGACTCCTGATATGCTTTTAGAATATCCCATTCCAATGGGATTTTTTACTGTCAAGAATTGCTCCAGACAGGCAAGCACAGGAATCATCAAAGCAACAGCATACAACAAGCTCATGAGTGAGTATTTAGATCAAAAAGCAAATGATCTTATTGATGCAGCGTATGCCTCACTTGAAACAGATTCATATATTTCCAATGTTACTGTGGATCTCATATTGAGAGAAGTGCTTGGAGATTATGCTATTGATAACACCAAGCCTGTGAGCAAATGGTCAATTATGTTTAATAAAAGCCCATTCACAGTAAATGCATATACATCAGAGTATACAGCATATCAATATTATGCGTTTAATATTGGACAGGGTGTTTGTATTCAAGTGCAAGATAGCTCAATATTGAGTTATGGTCTTTACCCATGGTCAATAGTAGGCTATACAAGAGTAAAGATTAAAGGAATTGATGCATTAAAGCAAAAACTAAAGGACACATTTGGCAGTAGCAATTATGAGCAAAATGTGAGTGATAGCATTTTTTTCCTCAAGATATACTTAACATCAGGAGTGACCTATTCTCTTGGACTAAAGTCATATCTACAAGATGAAATATACACTCCAATTCTTGATGCAGTTGATGCTTTTGATGTAATAATGCAAGACAGTACGCATCAAATGTGTCATGTTAATTTGTGCATTCCAGGAAAATTATATGCTCTTGCATCACAACCTCAACAGACAACTCCATCAACTGATATGCTGGAAGATGCACAAACCACAGCTTTTGCCATTGTGCAAGAATTGATGAGCAGTGGAGCTCTGACATTCGAGATAATCCATCAGGTCACAGGTGGACTTGGGGAGGAAGTGGTGGACAGTTCTGTTGATACATGGGCAGATGTCACACTCAGAGAATTGCAGACAGCTGTTTTTGAGTCACAATGTCAGTTTGGTCAGATTAGCAGAGTGACGGATCTCTTTGCTGGAGTTGAGCTCAATAAATCAAGGCTATTGCCTCAGATTGATTTATATCCTGACACAGCATTATATCCATCTGGAGCACAGACAAGCAGTTTTAAAAGCATGTATTCCAAATTGTGGGCAGATGAGGGCAATGTCCAGAAATGGAGAAATCTCATCATCACATACAAGGGGCTGGATGAGAATAATCAGGAAAAAGAGTTTTCTTTACAGAGACAGATCAATGCTGATGGCACTCAGGACTATAACATGAGTGATAATTGGCTTTTTAAAAATCTGACCTGGACATCACAAAAGGTCGGAGATTATGCAGATGCAATGGTTGCAAAAATGCGAGACATCACATGGTTTCCGTTTGAGATGTGGTGCGCTGGTATTCCTTATTTGGAGACAGGTGATGAGATAGAGATCACAGTCAATCAATCAACATATACATCCTATGTGCTCCAAAGACAGCTCAAGGGAATCCAAAATCTCCAGGACACATTTATAAATGGCACATTAGACATTTTCTGAGGAGGCGGAAATGATAAAGCTATTTGAGCGTATTTTTTGGCATAACAATACAACTCCAGCCATTGATGAGGACAATCTCAACGCAATGAGCAAAGCCATTGATGATATTGATGACAGAGTCATTGAGCTTGGTGATGATGTTCTTGTGGTTGTCCCTCAGATCCAGGCATATCTTGAACAGGCTGAGGACCTGGTGGAGACTCTGACAGCATTGACAGAAAATCCTCCATATATCGGAGAAAATGGAAATTGGTATGTCTGGGACACAAACACAGATGCATATGTTGACAGCGGAATTGATGCCAGCATCACAGTGTCTATTGCAGATATAACAATGTTGTCATATGGGTCAACACCATATGTGACAAACACAGGAACAGAAACTGATCCTATATTCCATTTGTATATCCCTGTTGCTGCTAGTATCAGCAGCATAGCAAAAACAGGCACATCAGGACTTGTAGACACATATACAATCACTCTTGAGAATGGCAACACATCCACATTCACTGTGACAAACGGAAAAACAGCTTATCAGTCAGCTGTTGAGGGAGGCTATTCAGGATCAGAGGCTCAATTTGAGACTGACCTGGCAAATTTCCAGACTTATGCAAACACAGCAAGCTCAAAAGCTGGTGAGGCATCACAGTCGGCAACAGATGCTGCATCAGATGCTCTCAAGTCAGAGGGTTATGCTGTTGGCAAACAGAATGGAACAGATGTCACAAGTGGCAGTCCTTATTATGAAAATAATGCAAAGTATTTTGCGAATCTCTGCGCACAATATGCGCAGTCATTTAGTGGATTAGTGTTTCAAGGATCTATTGCATACAGTCAGATCCCAACAACAGGGATGAAAAATGGTGACATGTATGACATCAATGAGGCTTTTGTCACTGATAACAGATTTGAGGAGGGTGCTGGTCTCCCTTGCGCTGCTGGTACAGACATTGCATGGGTTGAGGCAGATTCCAAATGGAACATCTTGACACCAGCTGGTGTTTATTCATTTAATGGCAGACAGGGAGCTGTCTCTCCAGCAAGTGGAGATTATTCAGCATCTGACATCTCATATGGCGCAAACTCCAATGTCAACACAGAGCTTGGAAAAAAAGCCAACAAACCAACAATCATGACTCAGACACTTGCAGCAAATGCCACAAGTGTGACATTCACAAACATTCCCACATCAGGAGACAATATCATTGATTTTTACATTGAGGGTGGTGCAAATTACACAGCAATCAACACAGCTACATCAGGACAGGTGACACTCACCTATGATGCAGAATCAAGCGCAAGGACAGTATATTGTGAGATTGAGGAGGTGAGCTGATGGGAAATGCATATAGAAGTGTGTTAGCATCCGGAGGAGCTGGCACACCGATAACACCAAGCAATTCAAGTCCGGCAAGCATGACACAAGGGGAGACATATACCTCCACCGCAAATGGTAAAGCTGTTGAGAGTGTGACAGATATCACACCAAGCAACTCAAGCCCACCAGCATTGTCGGCTGGCAATATTTACAAGCCAGGATCCAGTGGATATGCAATCAGCTCATATTCAAACATATCACCCTCATCAAGTGGCACATATTTCTCAAGTGGTATAAAAAAAATGAGCTCAAGTGGATATGCATATTCGTCACAGCCGATGGAATCAAGGACTTCATTATGGAGCAACTCAAGCCCATCATCAAATTTTGCGACTCAAACAGTTAGCCTGTCTCAAAGTATAGCAAATTTCAAATATATAGCTATAGAGTATAAGGCAAGCACGTCAAGTCCGATAACAGTTGAAATACTATTCACTCCAACTGATTTAAGAAAAGCAACTGTATCACAAGGAAATCCTATGTTTGCATTGGCAGGACGTTATCCTAATGTATTCAATGAAAGATTTTTTTTCTACTCATCAGACACAGGAATAACTTTTGGAGATGCAAGAGCTTATAATAATACAACAATACAGAATAGTTATGCAATTCCGATAAAAATATCAGGAATTAATTAAAAGGAGGCTATTATATGGACACAGTATTTTTTATCACAGAACAGTATCGTTATGCAGAATCAGGAAATTGGGAGTATAAGATGGTCGCAAAAGAGACTGATGAAAATGTCGCAAGATCAAAGTTTCATGCAAGATGTGCTGCTGTCATGAAAGAGTCAAATGATTTTGCAATGGTCATCTTGTATGACAATTGGGGCAATAGGATCCTTTGGGATGTCTATGATGCAACAGACAAGCCTCAGCCAGAAATTGAGGACTAAGCCAAAGGTTGACATATATTTTCTCTTTTCTCAGGGGCTGTCATCTGCATAGGGTGATAGCTCCTTTTCTTTGGAGGTAAACATGACCGCATTATTGCCATATTTACAGACATTCCTTGCAATTGGAAATCTCTGCATCATGCTCTGGGCACTAAAGTCATTTCTGAATAAGCCACAGACAACAATGATTCAGCAGATCGAGACATTGAAAAAGCGCATTGATGAGCAAGAGATGGTCATCAATGACCTGAAAAAATCTCTTGATAACAGCCATGACAAGCACCGAGATCAGGATAAGACTAACAAGGTTTTTAAAAAGGTTTTCATTCTGCTTGCTAATTTTGAGGTCGCATTCTGTCAGCACACAGGATATGAGCACACAGAGGACCTTGTTTTGGCTAAAAAGGAGCTTGAGGAGTATTTGGCTGGTGAATAAAGGAGGGTATGAGATGAGACAGATTAAAGACAACACAATCTCATGGCTCAAGGCAGCTGGGATCAGAGCCATCAAAACATTTGCACAGACAATGATTGCAACCATTGGCACCACAGCAGTGATTGAACAGATCAATTGGCAGCTGGTCATTTCAGCATCACTTTTGGCAGCTCTTTTATCTGTTCTGACATCAATTGCTGGATTGCCAGAGGTTGATGATTGAGGAGGGTGAAATGGGAGAGGTCTTTGGAATTGATGTGAGCCATTATCAGGGCAAAATTGATTGGAAACAGGTCAAGGAATCAGGCAAAGCCTTTGCCATTATGAAATGTATGTATGAGGCTCAGTCCCACAGAATTGATGAGACCTTTGAGGAAAATTATAGACAATGTGGTATATATGGCATCTCAAGAGGTGTCTATATATTTATTGGCAGATGCAGCATTGAGGATCCTGTGCGAGATGCACAGGCTCTCCTGAATCATCTTAAAGGGAGACCTCTTGAATATGGCATTTGGCTTGATTATGAGTCAGAGCATTTCAGGAGAGCTGGCAAAGCCAAGATTGAGAGCATGACAAAAATCTATGCTGATGCATTTAGATCCGCTGGATATTATGTTGGCATATATTGCAACAAGGATTGGTATGAGAATGTCATTCCAACATCCTTGAGGAGTGAGTTTGATTTTTGGATTGCCAGATATCCCAAGAATGATGTGGGAGCATATAATCCAAAGTCATCCCTCAAGCCATCATACATGGCAGCAGTTGCTTGGCAGTATAGCAGCAAGGGCAGAGTCCCTGGCATTGGTCCTGTTGTTGATTTGAATGTTGACTTTGATGGTGTGGTGAGTCTTATGGGCTCTCAGCCAAAGAAATCATATGAGGAGATTGTGGAGGAAGTGCTCCAGAATAAATGGGGCACAAAGGGCACAAATCCCTCAAGAGAAAAGCTCCTGACCATGGCTGGCTATGATTATAAGATCATACGCAAAATGATAAATGAGATTTATGCCAAGAGTTGACACAAATCAGAGTAGTTGACACGAAAGTTGACACGAAAAATCACAATGCCCATATTATCAAGGCTTGCAGACAAAATGTCACATGTTCGAATCACGTCACTCCGATTATTTTAAAAGCCTAGCAAATAAGCACAAAAATGTCTCAAAGGTGCTTAAATGCTAGGCTTTTTGATTTTAAAAATGCACTTTATAATTTAAAAAATAAACATCAAAATTCAATAAAAAAACAAGTGAGTTGACACGAAGTTGACACGAAAGTTGACACGAAATTTTATCCCAAAAGTGACTGACCATAATCATCAATGACCATGTTATTAAATTTCTTTGACAACTCATGTCTTTTTGTTTTGAATGGCTTGTCATAAATGCTGGAGAGAATTTTGGATCCTTTTTTCCATCCACCATCAGCCTCAACATATTTCGCACCCATCATGTCAGATCTGATTGATGCTGCATATTTTCTGAGGTCATGGAATCTGCAATCAACACAGGCTTTTTTTCTGACTCTGGAAAACATTTTAGTTATCTTATTTGGTGTCAGTGAAACCACATGATCCTTGGGACCGACCTTTGGAAATAGATCCATGAGTCTTGGATCAATTTCAATTGTCCTTATGGACTGTTTTGTTTTTGGCATTTTCAGGATTAATTGCTTATCTTTATTTTGCACCCTGGAATATCTGACCTCTATGCAGTGCATGTCCCATAAGATATTGGCACCTACAAGTCCACAGATTTCTCCTCTCCTGAGAGTATATAATCCAGCAAGCATGATTATGAGCTTTTCCTCTGAGTTCTTGCAATTATCAAGTAATCTCAAAAATTCATCTTTTTCAGGAGGCAGCAGCTCCTCTTTTTCATTGTTGTCCGGTGGAAATGTCAGTTTGAATTGTTTATTGATTTCAAAATAGTTAAGGACTGCCAAGAGATAGAAAATTCTGTTCTTGATGGTCCTTGAGTCCAAACTTTTTCCATATCTGTTTTTCATGACTGCCATGTCTCCAATGATGGATTGAATCATGTCAGTAGTCACATCATGTATGTCCACATGTAAGATCTTAGTAAAATATTTTCTCATACGATAATAATCAGCCATTGTGGATGGAGACAGCACAGCCTCTTTGCTGTTGTTGTATCTGTCTATGGCATCAGAGACAGTAATGACTCCGGACTCTGCCTCATTCTTTTCAAATAACCACATGTCAGCTTGATGCTCAGCGGTCTTTTTTGCTAATTTGGAGTCATTGCCACAATCCTTTGGGTGGACTGTGAATGATTTAGTGACCTTTTGCCCATTTATAACTTTTGTAGGTCTGCATCTCCATGCTCCTGATGGTAGTTTTTTTGCACTTGCCATTTAATCACATCCTCTCCATTTTCTCATCAGATCCAAAGCCAAGCAGCCAATCAATACTGACATGTGTTGCATTTGCAATTGCTATCAGGGTGCCAGCATGTGGAATCCTTGTGCCTTGCAGATATCTGCTCATAGCTGCTTCGGTAATTCCTGTTATCTCTGCAAATTCTTTTTGATTAGTTCCCAAGTTTTCAAGTAATAACTTTAATCTTTTGCAGTATACATTCTGCTCATTCATTTTCGTATATCTCCTTTGCTCAAATAATTGCGTGTGCAACTTGAGGATATACTAAAATTATTATTTAGTCAATTATGAGCAATAAAAAAACCAAGGATCATTTTCCTTGGTTTAGTTTCTTGGCACATTCTCTCAGTTTTTTTTCAATCTCATCTTTTTCTTTTTGCAAGCGTTTCATCTCATCCATGATTGGCTTTTTCTTTTGTACAAATTCCTCAAGCTCTGGACATGGTTGCCATCCAAATAATTCCTCTGGTCTTACACCATACACTGCAGTCATTATTATCAGAGCATCAGCTGGAGGACTTGTCTTGCCTTTTTCCCAATTGCCAATGGTATTGGGAGCAACATGGAGCTGGTCAGCAACATATCTCAGAGAAAAGCCTCTCAAGAGACGCAAATTCCTCATATTTTCTGCTAATTGATTCATATTTATTCCTCAAAAAAATAAAGATGCAAAAACGTGAACATTTTTTTGTATGCTCTTAAATTTTATCAGAAAATATCTGAATTTACAAGAAAACGTATGTTATTATACAAAAAACTAATTGCACAAATACAAAAATGCTCATACAATATAAATACATTCAAATGCACATGATGATGTGTGTGCAACAAATATGGGAGGAGGGGACAATATTGATTGTGCAATCAAGGATTGCTGACTACATCAAGAGAAATGGACTCAAGAAACGGTATGTTGCTGAACAGGCTGGAATCAAAATAGACAGATTTAGCCTAATCATCAACAATCATGTCAGGTTGAGAGCTGATGAGCTTGAAAAAATCTGCATTGCTTTGGGAGTCAGTGTCTCAGAATTTATTGAGGACATTACAGATTCAGATGGAGGAGGCAGCAGTGGGACAGAATAGCTTGCTAGACCATCCAGGGGGAACACCTACAAGATCAGGGGGAAAAGGTCATAGGTGCTGGAGAGTCTTAAAAAAGTGTTTGTTGATTTTCTTATGTTGGGGGATTCTATTTGGCAGTCAGCCAATCAGATCAGAGGCAAAGAGCCTCAGTCAATCATCAATTGATGATGGAATCCCAGAGGATATAAAAGAATATTGTGAGATTGTTGGAAAACAATTCAATATATGTCCTGAGCTCCTTGAGAGCATGGCATATACGGAGTCGAGATTTATTCCAACAGTGAAAAATCATAATTGTCATGGACTCATGCAAGTCAACATCAAGGTCCACAAGGACAGGATTGAAAAATATGATTATACATCAAAGGACATGATTGACCCATATAAAAATCTTGTAGTGGCAGCAGATTATTTGGCTGAGCTATATGAGACCTATGGAGATGACAATCCGGTGATCCTGAGTATCTATTCAGGAAATTGGAAAGCGGTGGAAAAATACAAGGAATATGGATTTCTGACACCTTATGTGGATGAGGTACTGACCAGGAGCGCAGAATATGAGCGCATCCATGGGAAATAAAAAAGAGACTGTGTTGGTAGCACAATCTCTTTGAGCTGGATATATAACTTTGGCAAGTGCAATATCCAGCTCTCAGTATATCAGAATGAGAGCAATTTCTCAATAGTTCTATACATGCATTAAGCTGGTCAAAAGTCTGACTCACCAAGGATTGCAACTTGAGCAGCCTGTGGGGAGTGCAGCGTATTCCAATAAAATCAATTGAATATGTTTAAGAGGCGGAAAAATGGGAAAATATCAGACTCAAAAGGGGAGAGTCCTTGAGGCTGAGCTCTCAAAATACATGATCCTGTCCAAGATTAAGTCCAAAGAGGAGCTGAGACAATACACCACAATTGGCAGCAATGTCACAATGCTCAAATACATGGACAATCCGGAGAGGATGCCAATTGGCACCATTGGAGAGATCATGTCAGCTTTAAGGATTCCAAAAGAGGAGAGACTCCAGATCTTGGAGAAGCTCATAGATAACTGAATAAAGGAGGCATATATGTCACAAGTACAAATCAAGAGTGATGTGCTCAAAAGGGCAATTTTAAGGAGGACAACACTCACAAAGTTTAGTAAAAAGCTAAAGAAATCTAAAAGTTATTGCTCATCAGTGTTGGCAAAAGGGGAGATGCCTGAGGAGGTGGCAATAAATGCATCTGTCTATTTGGGAATACCTTTGAGAGATTTTGTGATAACTGAAAATGAGCAGTTGTCTTTGAATCTTGGGGGAGCAAACATTGTCATTGATTGCGACAGGAATATTAAAAACATTGAAATTGATGGACAGAAAATGCTGAGACTTATCAAAGACAAATATAAGACATATGCAAAATGCGCTGCAAAGTGCAATTGTGATCCTACAAACTTTTTCCATATTTCAAAAAGCTGCAGAATCTCAAGAACAATGGCAGATTTGCTGGAGACCAAAGCTGGCATTCCTCTAAAGGATTATCAAAAAGAGAAGATTTATGAGGCGGAAAAGCCACAAGATCATGACCGAATTCTTGATGCCCTTATGGACACTAACTATTTGCTATCAGAATTATGCAGCCATTTAGGCATAAAAATTGACTCCTCAAAACTGGGGAGCCAAAGGAATTAAATAATATAGCAAAACCATCTAATAACATTATAACACTATGTACGAGGTAAATGTGTTTTAAAAGTAAACATACAAGTTTATTTTATGCAAAAGAAAAAGAGCAGTGGGGCTGCTCTTGATCTCAAGGAATTGTGATATCAAAATCACGCATCCGGACAATGCAAATTATATCACAGTCCCTTGAAAACCTCAACAGGAGCACAGATTTGAGGCTCTTGATGGAGTGATTAAAATATTAAATTTATTCACAAACTGACATGTAAATAATATGACTGACAAGCATGTCATTTTTCAAGGGAGAGCCAAGATGTATATAAACAAGATTTCCAAGGCTGGAGATTATGTTCTTGTCAGCAACTACACTCCCAAATTCTTTGGACATCCAGGGAGGAAAAGGAGAGAAAAGATGAGAGAGACTCCAAAAGCCATGGCAAAGTATAACAACCACAAGAGAGCAGAAAAGCTCCAATTGCTGATGCTGCTCAATTTTGACAAGGGATATCACATCACATTGGATTATCCCAAGGATGACAGACCTGAGAGCTATGAGGCAGCAGAGAGCAATCTCAAGAAATTTCTTTACAAGATGAGCCGAAAGCAAAAGGCTCAGGGAAATAAATTCAAATATATAGCAATCACTGAGAGAGGCAAGAGGAGAGAGGCATTGCATCATCATATGGTCATTGAGGGTGATCCGCTTTTGCTCTCTGAGATCACTAAGCTCTGGGGCAACCACATAAAGATATCTCAAATGTATGAGGAGGGAGCTTACAAAGATCTAGCAGATTATTTCTGCAAGGTCGAGACCAAAGAGGAGCAGACCAAGGGCAAATCCAAATATCACAGATCAAGGAATCTCAAAGAGCCAACAACCAAGTCAAGGATTGTCTCAGGTCCTCTGAACAATGAGCCATATGTCCCAAAGGGATATGACCTTGTCAGAGATTCTCTGGTCAATGGATTCAATGACTTTGCTTGCATCAGATATCAGAGATACATGATCCGCAAGAATGAAACAGTAAAAAGTGACCAAAAAGGGCGCAAAGGGATAAGAGTTTGGGAATCCCTCAAAAATATATTCAGGAAAAGAGAGAGGCATGGATGAAAACAGAAATATATATCCAGGGCAAGACAAAGAATCCAGCCAAGTTGGAAAAAGCAATGGCAAAGTGGCAAATCCGCTGTGTGCTAAACAATGGAACAGTCGAGACAAGAGATGGCACTGTCTTGCTAAACAATGCGACCACAAAGAGAGCTGTCCTCACTGCGCTCCTTGTGGCTCTTGAGAAATTCAACAAGGCAGCAGTCATCAAGATATACATCTCAGATGATTTTGTGAGAGCAGTCCTTGTCAATGGATGGCTCTCATGGTGGAGAGACAATGATTGGCACAAGATCAGACTCAATGGTGAAGTCAGGCACCTTGACCTCTGGCAGCAGATATCCAAGCAGCTTGCAAAACATGCTGTGACGTTTGCCAAAGGTGAGGAGCTTGAAAATAAAACACTCAAAGAAATGGAATGGAGGCTAAAAAATGTCGGATGAGAACAACATGCAGATAGGCACATGCAGATTTTGTGGTCAGACAAAGACCATTCAGACAATTGCACCTGTGTCTCAGGATGAGCTGGACAACATGGCAACAGATATGTGTATATGTCCAGAGGCGGAGAAGTTAAGGAGGAAAACGGAACGTAAAAGTAAGATTGAACAGTTTATCAATCACAATTTCAAGGATAATGAGCTCAAGGCTGACATCCACAATGCAATTGACATGATTTGGGACTCTGAGCACAAGAGACACACTACACATCAGTCAATCACATTGCAGCCAACAGAGGAGATGACAATCAAGATCTGGAAAGATGCAGATTTCAATCTCCGGATCAAGGCAAAGACAGTTGATGATTGTGAGCTCAAAGTCTGATGCATAAACGGACAAGAGCATGCTCTATCAGCAAAAAGACAAAGCTCAGAGTCTATGAGAGGGATGGAGGCTGCTGCATCTTTTGTGGCAGACCTGGACTCCCTGAGGCTCATGTTGTGCCTAGATCTCATGGCGGACTTGGGATAGAGGAGAACATTGTCACAGCTTGCAGACCATGTCATGACATGCTGGATAATTCCATTTTTAGGCAGAGGATGCTCCAAATGGCAGTAGAGCACCTGAGATGGTTTTATCCAGATTGGAATATAAATGACCTCATTTATGAGAAATGGCAAAAAGACAAAGGCTCTGAGCATGTTGAAAAGAAAATAGTCAGTAAAAATGCACATATAAGCTCTAAATTTGCAGATAATCCGCAAAAAGACAAAGAAAAAGAGCCACCGGAGGGATTTTATTTTCTGGGAGGAGGGGATGATGAAAGAGATTGAGAGACAGATTCTTGAGCTTTTTGATGCATGTCCGACAAGGCAGCAGATGACAGGACTTGCAAATATGTACAACATCAGCATGAAAAATCTCACAGCTTTTCTCAAAAAGCAAGGCAGAGAGATTCCACCTGGCAGCAGAGGACCAGAGCCAAAAAAACAGCCTCAAAAAGTTATTGTCATGGCTGCAGACACAGCTGAGGAGACTCAAAGAAAAGCTGACCTGATTACAAAGATGCCTGATTGTGTTGCCAAGACCATAGAAAAGCGAATGCATGAGCTGGAGAATGACATCAAAAATTATCAGGAGGCAATCCGCAACTATGAGGATATGGTGTCAAGGCTTGAGGCTGAATATACTGCACACGCTAATTATTTATTAAATTGTCCTTTTGAGCAAAGGGATTTATCACAGTGTAGCTCTGACAATATGATTGAAAGTCCTCAGCCTGTTGGCTGAGGCAGAGAGGGGGAAAAGAAAAGTGGGGAAAAAGATTTCAGAAATCAGACATGACCACAACACAGCTTTTGACAAGTTGCTTGTGGATTCTGACAGAGGAGCTCTTGGAGAAAAACTCTCAAAGTTCATGACCAGACCAGCCTATGCTCATACATCAATGGAGCAAAAGACAATATTCCCACGAAATAAGTGCAGACCTTGTGGCTATTATCTGCAGAATGAGATGGGAAAAGAGGAGTGTCAATTCCCTTGGTTTGATCCTCAAGACTATGACTTGGCAGCATATGACAATCTGCCATGTGTTTTGGAGGAAAAGCTATGAGATGGACTGACAAGAGGCTCTCAGATCAGGAGTGTAGAGAGGTCCTGACAGAGATTGTGAAAATGGTCATTGAGACCTATGCCAAGCCAATCCGCAAGGGATTTGGTGCAAGGATGGGACAGGCTGGATATGATCTCATAGCAATCCTCAGGAATCATAATGTTGTTTGTCCAGGAGAGCCAAATCAACAGGAGAGGTTGGAGTTATGACGAAAGAATTTATTGCAGTCCTTGAGGACATGGTCAAAGAGTATGAGCTTTTAGCCAAGTACAACGGAGGCAAGGATTATCTGAGATGGAATGTCTTGCAAGCGTGTATTGATGAGGCAAAAGATCATGTAAGTCTGAAAAGATTAAAAGAAAAAATGTCTCATACACTGCCACAATGCGGAGAGGACAATTCAAAAGAGCGATTCAGATATATGCAATGGATATCTGACAATAATGCAATCAAGGAGGCAGCAGATGAGCGGTGAGGAATTAAAGATGATTATTGGAGATGATGGTGTTTTAAGAAAATACAATGATGAATTTGACATCATAATCCATTGTGAGAGCCAAGAGGAGGCTGACAATGCCACAAAAAAACTTGAGCATATAAATGATTTAAGGGATTATCTTGCAGCAATCACAGATGTTGACTTTTTAGAGATGAATTATGGAATTACTGACATTGACATCCAATTTGTCACATCATTCAATCCAGATCAAGTGATTAAAGACCATAAGGATTATTGTGAATGGAGGATAAGTGAATGAGTGATGCAAAGAAATGTGACAGATGTGGGTCTTTTTATGAGCCATACAAAGGAAAAGGATATTTTATCATGAAACGAAATTTTGAGGGATATGTTGACTTGTGTCCTGTGTGCAATGACTCACTTGAGAGCTGGTTGACATTAAGACCAAAGGAGGCTGCAGAGAATGAATCAAAGGAGGAATAATCCAGCTGAGATGACTGTGACAGAGCAGATTCTAAAAATCAGAGAGGAGGTTTGTGACAATTATTGCAAATATAGAGACCTGGTGTCTCAAAAGCAGATCAGTCAAAAGACTTTTGAGACAGTCTGTGAATATGATTGTCCACTGAGGAAGATATGAACAAGAGAATCACAAACAAGGTTAACAAAAGAAAATTTCAAATAGTATTTGCAGAAGTGTTGAGCGGTTTATTGAACAGGCACATCAAACCATCAAGAGTGAGGCTCAGTGTTTATTGCAAGAATGGAGAGGGCATGTGTATGATTGGCAAAGCTCAGGGAACAG
>JAEIGA010007612.1_pt1 | contig 16427 bp, 16 predicted proteins | sample 9270691 | NCBI WGS metagenome assembly JAEIGA01 (sample SAMN17057246, study PRJNA624740) | gut metagenome | biome: biome; isolation source: fecal sample | host: Bos grunniens | place: China: Xizang | collected 2019
ATACCTGAGAACTCGATAGGCATGTTGTAGCCTGCGAACTCTGCCATCTTAGCACCATTAGCAATATGGTACTTTGTAAATGCTGTAGTTTTCATTGGTTTATAGGTTTTAGATTGTTAGTTTTATTTTCGTTTTGTTTTAGGTTCTGCTATGCCTTCTCGCCATTTGCCTTATCCTCGACACTGGGGCGGGGCTTGAAGCCCACCTTTGGGCAGCGCGTAAACTCCTTCGTGCGGTCGAAGAGGTAGCGATAGGTGGTGTGCATCTTGTGTCTGCGTGCGCAGATGTAGCGCTCCATCATGCGGTTCATGACGGGGTTGAAGTCGCCAATCCATGCGAACTCCACAGAGCGGTACTCGTTCTTCTCGGTGCGAATATAGCCATCGAGCATCGCCTTCATCATGCCCGACTCCACACCCTTGCCCTGAAACTCGGGCGTGATGCCAAAGACGATGCCGAAAATACGGTCGCTCCTCTTGCGCACCTTCAGATCCCACATCATGCGCAACTTATTTATGATGCCGAACTTGCCGTTGAACTTACCGATAAGGCGGTTAAGGTCGGGCACCATGATGAAGAAGCCGATGGGCTCGTCGTTGAAGTAGGCAAACCATATAAGGTTGCGGTCGATGATGGGACGCATGGTGTCTGCCATCTTGCGACCCTCCTCCATGGTCATGGGCTGCACACCCGTGAAGAGTGCCCATGCCTTATTATAAATAGTGCGCACCTTATCCACTGCCGAGTAGAGGTCCTCGTTGCCGATGGGGGCGAAGTGGTAGCCTGGAGTTGACATCAGTCGCTTTACGCGCTCGTGGACAACCTCGTTCACGTCGTCATCGTCGATATTCCAGACGTAGGTGTTCTGGTTAAAGTAGTTCTGGAAACCGTAGTTCTCGAACAGCTCCTTGTAGTAGGGTAGGTGGTATGGGTTCTCAAAGAGTGGCTGATATTGATATCCCTCAACGAGTAGTCCCCACCACGCATCGCGCGAGCCGAAGTTCACGGGGCCATCCATCGCCTCCATGCCGCGCTCCTTGAGCCAGTCGCGTGCCGCATCGAATAGTGTGTTGGCAAGCTCCTGGTCGTTGATAGCCTCGAAGAAGCCGCATCCACCCGTAGGCTGCTCGTAGCCATAGGCGTGTGTCTTGTCGTAGAATGCCGCAATGCGACCCACGCACTCGCCCTCGGCGTTGTGTGCCACCCAGCGGATAGCCTCGCCATCGTTGAAGAGTCTGTTTTTTGCGGGGTCGAATACAGCCTTTATAGAAGAGTCGAAGGGGCAAACCCAGTTGGGGTTTCCCTTATAAATCATCTTCGGGAGGTCTAAAAACTCCCTTTCCAGATGCTTACAGCCCGCCTTTACCTCTAAAAGTGTGTATTTTCTGTTTGTCATACGGCCCTATTCCAGATAAGTAAATCACACAAAGATATAACTATTTTTTTGAAAATATAGTATCATCACCAAAAAAAATCGCGATGGCTAGCCAAAGATTTTGCGAATGACGACAACTCATCAATGAATGTACTGCGTGGTAAACTAAATTGCTTTCGTCAATTGATATTCCATCTGTTATCACAAGGTCTGTTCAATGATAAAATCTGCCAATTTGCAGAAAAAAGTAATCTTTATGGATAAAAAGTGTGTTTATTTTGGGTATTTTCTGCAATTTTTTGAATATTTTGCATTACATTTGCAGTGCAAACAGATGCAATTAAAAATAAATAACAACTTAAAACTATTTAAAACCATGAGAAAGTTATCAGTAATTATAGTAGCGACACTTCTTGCTATGTCAACAGCCTTAGCATCGGCATTTTCGATTTACGACGATGAGCGAACAATACGTTACGACCAGTTGCCCGATGCTGCGCGTCACTTCATCTCGAAGCACTTCCCCACAGAGCAGCCATCATATACTGTCGAGGATAAGGATCTCGCTTACTCGGAGTACACCGTTGTGATGACCAGTGGCACGAAGATTGAGTTTGACCACAAGGGCGAGTGGACCGATATCGACTGCCGCAATGCCGCGGTGCCTGAGAGTGTCGTGCCTGACAAGATTGCCAACTATGTCAACCGCCACTATCCATCGAGCCACATCCATGAGATCAGCAGGGAGCGTAATGGCTGGGAGGTGCAGGTTACGGGTGGCCTCGAGCTTATGTTCGATAATAGCTATCGTCTGATGAGAGTTGACGATTAGATAATAACAGGTTAAAATTGAGATGGGTTATGAGAAAGATTCTATTTGCAGCAATTGCGCTTATTGCATCGTTGGGCTTTGTAGCCTGCGATGATTACGATGCACCGGCATCCATGCGCAATACCTTCTACGATCAGTATCCCACGGCCGTGGATGTAGAGTGGGAGCGTAAGCATGGCTATGCGGTTGCAGAGTTCAATATTCCTGGTCAGCGAGGTGATTGCGAGGCGTGGTACACCAGAGGTGGCGAGTGGGTGATGTCGAGGTTCGATATCGGCTACAACGATCTGCCCTCTGCCGTGCGCACAGCCTTCGAGAGTCAGTATGGCTCGCAGACACCTGTCGATGATGTAGAGCGTCTGGAGCGTAATACGGGCGATACCATCTACTTCATCGAGGCGACGGTGGTCATCAACGGTCTTCTTACCGACATCTACCTCGACTATGCCCCCGATGGCACGCTTCTGCGCACAGCCGTAGATGTTGACTACTACGACAATGTTTACTACTATCTGCCTTAATTGATGAGTTAAGGGCGTAAAAAAAAAGGAACTACTGCGGTAGTTCCTTTTTCTTTTGTCACTCATTATGCTATCCCCACACGGCGGGCTTGACGATGCCGAACATCAGCCATGCTATGAAGAGTGTGACAATGATATTAAAGAGCTGTGCGCCGACAAACGACCATAGCACGCGGCGATTCTCGCGCGACACGATATCCTTGAGGCGTGTGTCCATGCCGATGCAGACAAACGACAGCGAGAAGAAGAATGTCGAGAAGCTCTTAGCGAGCGAGGTCTCCATAATCTTGCCGCTGCTGTTGAGTGTGAGCATATCGTTGCTGTGCAGGATGCTGAATATTGCCGAAGCAACAACGAAACCAAGGATGAACTTCGGGAATTTCTCCCATACAATGCCAAACGAGGGGCGGCTGAAGCCACCATCAGCATTGCGCGTCGAGAGGTAGAGGGCGATGAAGAATGCCACAACGCCGATAAGCACATTCTGTGTAGCCTTGACCACGATAGCCGTCTTCTGTGCTATCTCGCCAGCCATCTCAGAGGATGCACCCACACCCGAGGTGGTGTCGATAGTACCACCAATCCACGCACCTGTAATCTCCTGTTGTACGATGGGGTTGTCGCTAAGCATCGGTACAATCATCTCTGCCAGCCATGGCATAAGGTAGATCATCGGCACAACGATGATAAGCACCACGGAACTGATATACGACAGCGACTTCTTGTCCGTACCAGCAACGCCTGCGGCAGTGATACATGCCGAGACACCACAGATGGAGCAGCCACTTGCCAGAGTCATCGCCGTAGCGCGCTCCACCCTAAATTTGCGGGCAAGCATGTAGGCGAAGAACCACACGATGCTCACGACAAGCACCGCCTGAATGAGTCCCGCGAAGCCCGACTTCATAACGTCGGAAAAGAGCACCGTAGCACCGAGACATACAACGCCAATCTTGATGAAAAACTCACCCTGAATAGCGGGCTTGAGCCACTCGGGTACGCGGAACAGGTTGCGGATGATGAGTCCGAAGAGTACCGAGAAGAATACCGCCTCGAAACCGTAGAACTTCACCCACTCGAGCTTTGCAACCCACTGCGCCAGCACGGCGATGGCGAATATCGCGATGAACGACACGAGCAGTCCGCGCATGGGACGACCAAGCAGTCGGTTACCCACGAATAGCATCACTAACGCTATTATGAAAAATTGTCCTATGTTTATCCACGCTTCAGCTGTTATAAGCGTATCTGGAATCTTGGGGCCTCCGTTGAGGCTGCTTGCAAGGAGTGCAATTGCGAGGAGTGGAATACTCAAAAACGTTACGACCCAATCCTCAGTAAGGAATCTTTTCATATAGCGTTAATTAATGTTAAAGCGGCGTTAGAACATTGCCGTTACCAGCAAGTTGAAACCCATCGCGTTGCTGTTGTCAATGCCAAGGTATGGCATTGTGTACGATAGGTTGCTTTGTATGCGCAGGAACTTGAAGGGTTTGTATGCCATGCCAAGCTGTACGCGCTGCTCATCAAGGAGTCTGTAATCGTCGGTGATGAACTCATAGCGTGCGAAGATGCTCCATGGCTTCTCGAAGTGGTAGCCACCCAATGCGTAGAAGGCGCGTGTGAGGTTGCCGCTGAAGTCTGCCTCGGCATACTCCGAGCGTGCTACCCAGTGGCGTGAGTTGTAGAGAGCACCCACAGCCCAGCGTGGGCTCTTCATGAAGTTGTCGCCATTGAACTTGGTCTCGGCATACATATACGAACCTGTTGCGGCAAAACCCTTGAAAGGCTTGATGATAAGGCGTGCGATGAGGTCCTTTGATGAGTTGTTGTCCTTGACGTTGATGCCCGAACCGTTGAACACACCTATGTTGTAGTTGATGATGCTGTAGCCATTCTCATGCTCGATGAAGCTACCATAGAGCTGGAAACCCATGTCGCGGCCACCAGCACCCGCAACACCATCATACTTATTATTATTACGCGCGAGGTAGGTTGTGATGTATGAGTAGTCGATGAACTCCACGGTTGTAGGGCCGCAGTTCTCGTTCTCGTATGAGAATGGAATCTTGAACTGACCCAACTGCATGTTGAGACCCTTCAATGGCTTATAGCGGAAGTAGAGGTCACAAATCTTTGGTGAGCCAGCCATGTCCACCTGCAAGCGATAGTCGATCTTCTCCTCGGCAGCATCGCCTGTGAGGCTCAAGCGCGCACGGTGAAGATAGAATGTGTTTGATGGATCTGCATTCTCATCAACGCGGAAGCCGCCCTGAAGATAACCAGTAAGTTTAAGGTGCTCATCGGCAAATGCCTTAATTTTTTCACCGGTTGTCTGTGCCTCAACCACAGTGCTTGCGCACAATGTTACAAGTGCAAGGAGTAGATGTTTAATTTTCATAGTTTCTTTCATTAAACGTGGGACAAAAATATTAACTTTAAAATAATTCGATGTTAGTATAAATACCTAAAATTCAGTTGAACTCTTTTCGATATTTCGGTTATATTGTTGATAATCAATCGTTAAACGATAGTTGTAACTGCTCTTTTGGGTATAAATTTATGGTGTATATGCCGAGCTTTCTTGCTTTTTTCATGGTGTATTCCGTTCCGCCTTTGGCACCACTCCACCAGCCAACCACAACGCTGGCATTCTCAACAAGCATATCGTTGCGGTGTCGGAAAATGGCGGGGTGATATGCGTTGTCGGAGTAGCGCACGATGGTGGCGTGCTGCAATATTCTATGGTAGGTTGCGCGCTCCTCGGCGCTGAGGCGGCTGTCGAACGTGGGCCATGGTATGCACGCCTCGATAACTATGTCGCTGAGAGTTTGCATCATATCGGCGAGTAGTCGGCCTGCTGCGAGGTCGAAGCCCTCTGCCATACCGACACGAAAGTGGCGCGCCCCCTTGTTGTAGAGTTCGAGGATTGTTGCCCCAAGAAGTTCATCGTGGGAGTTGTCGTAGGTGCGGTGGCCCGTGAAGGCTACTATGTCGTATCTCATATCCACGGGGCAAAGATAACTAAATTGCGGCAATGGTAGGTATTTCGGCTGTTAAAAAGATGTTAAATATAGATTGAAAATGTTGCAGTCGGAGAGGTGATTGGTCTATGGTTTGCAGATTGTTGGGGTGTACAACATTTAAAATTTACAACTATGAAAAACACTTCAATGTGCATCTTTTCAGCATTAGGCGGTGCTTTGGTTGGTGCAGCCGTTGCTATGCTCCTGACACCTCAGTCTGGCAAGGAACTCCGAGGCAAGATTCACGAAGCCTTTGATGACACAGCTCGTCGCATCCACGACGACTTGTGCAAGTGCAAGGGTGAACACGAGATGACGGAGTCGCGCTAACCGCGAAGCTGTGACAAAGCAGTTATGGTGATGTTAATCATCTTTTTGCTTGCTGCGCTGCTTGGGGCTATGCTCCTCAGCGCAGCTGTTGTGGTATGGTTGTGGGAGGTGCTGCTGCCTCTCTCAAGCGCCCTCATGGTCGTGGGTGTGGTCTATGTGGTTGTCGCTGTGGCGGTCTATCACTGGTCTATACGGGGCAGGGTGGCGCGCTGGCGAGGCAGACTCAATGTTGTATATAAGGTGTGTGCCGCATGTGATATGGTCTATCGGCGTGTCATGGCGATAATAGATAAATTCTTCAGGGTAATTTAGATGTATAAAGAGTTTAGGGAGTATAGTGCGTAATTTCACTAAACTCCCTAAACTCCTTAAATTCCCTAAATTCTTTAATCTCCCATATCTGCTGTTAGAAGAAATCCTTGGCAAGGCCGCCTTCGCCAGTCTCCTTGTAGATGGATGGCAGGTCGTGGCCCGTCTGCTTCATAACCTCAACCACACGGTCGAACGACACGCGGTGGTGTCCGTCGGTGTACATAGAGTAGAGGTTGGCATCCAGAGCACGTGCTGCGGCGTAGGCGTTACGCTCGATACATGGTATCTGCACAAGACCGCAGATGGGGTCACACGTCATGCCGAGGTGGTGCTCGAGACCCATCTCTGCGGCATACTCAATCTGTGCGGGTGAGCCACCAAAGAGCTGGTTGGCTGCTGCTGCCGCCATGGCGCACGCTACACCTACCTCGCCCTGACAACCTACCTCGGCACCAGAGATAGAGGCGTTCTCCTTAACGATGTTGCCGATAAGACCTGCTGTTGCCAGCGCACGACAAATGCGTGTCTCGGAGAACTCGCGAGTCTTCCACAGGTGGTACAGCACGGCGGGCAGTACGCCCGAAGAGCCACATGTGGGTGCTGTTACGATACGACCTCCCGATGCATTCTCCTCGCTCACTGCAAGTGCGTACGAGAAGATAAGACCGCGCGATTTAAGGCTCTGGCTATAGCCCGATGCACGCACGTTGTAGCGCATGGCACGACGGGCAAGGTTGAGTGGACCAGGTATCACGCCATCGGTCTCGATGCCACGCTCCACCGCCTCGCGCATTACGCGCCACACCTTTGAGAGAAATATCCAGAGGTCGGGACCCTCGTGCATCTCGACATACTCCCAGAATGTGCGACCATTGTCGCGACACCAGTGAAGGATGTCGGTGAGCTTGGTAAGGGGGTAGATGTCTGCACTCTCGATGGGTGTGCTGTTCTCCTCGGCGAGTGCACCGCCACCAACGCTATATACGGTCCAGTCGTCCGTCACGTTGTTGTTGGCGTCGAGTGCCTCAAAGCGCATGCCATTGGGGTGAAAAGGTTTGAATACGGATGGCTCCCATATAAGTTCTACCTCGCCATGTGGGCGCAGGGTGTCGAATATAGCCTGGTCGGTAAGGTGACCCTTGCCTGTTGCTGCGAGGCTGCCATATAGTGTCACGCGGAACATTCTGCACTCGGGGTTGCGGTGCTGGAACATCTCCGCAGCTCGGCGTGGTGCCATAGTATGGCTGCTTGAAGGGCCTGTGCCTATGCGATATAACTCTTTAATCGATTTCATATTGTCCAAAAAAGTGTTTATATTAGTGCAAAGATAGTGATTTTTGTGACTTGTGTATCGGGTATGCTGTTTTTTTTGTAACTTTGAAGTTCGTATGGCAACACTCTATTTTCATATTCCATTCTGCAAGCGTATATGCTCCTACTGCGACTTCTACAAAGTGGGCGCACTGACGCTTATTCCCGCAGTTGTTGAGGGTATGCACCGTGAGCTGGACAAACGCAGTAATTATACCAAAGAGCGCAAACTATCCTCCATTTATTTTGGCGGCGGTACTCCATCGCTGTTGCACCCCTCGGAGATTGAGCGACTGATTGAGCATGCGCGCGAGTTGTTCGACTGCTCGGAGGTCGAGGAGATAACCATCGAGGCAAACCCCGATGACCTTACGGAGGAGTATGTCGCGGCGTTGGCTGCAACGAGTGTAAATCGTGTGAGTCTGGGCATCCAGTCCTTTGATGATAGCGCGTTGAGGCTTATGAATCGCCGACACTCGGCCGAGGAGGCTGCGGAGGCTGTGTTGCGACTCAAACGTGTAGGGATAACAAACATATCCATAGATATAATATTCGGTATAGCGGGCTATGGTGGCGAGTCGTTGCGCCATACGCTCGAGGAGGCCGTACGCCTGGATGTGGGGCATATATCGGCCTATCACCTCACGATAGAGGAGCGTACGAAGCTCGGCCTTATGGTGCAGAGGGGAGAGTATCAGCCCATCGATGATGAGACATCCGAGGCGGAGTATCGTGTGGTGCACGATATGCTTATGGCGGCAGGGTATGAGCACTACGAGGTATCGAACTATGCGCGCAAAGGGTGTCGTGCGCGCCATAACTCGGCATATTGGCAGGGCGTGGCATATCTGGGCATTGGTCCGGGTGCGCACTCTTTTTCGGAGAATAATCGCACGTGGTGCACGTCAACAGCCAGGGAGTATGCTGAGGGCGCGGTGCATTACGAGAGCGAGACGCTGAGCGCTGTGGACCACCTTAATGAGTATGTCATGACCTCGCTGCGCAGGATTGAGGGCATCGACCTTGGCCATATCGAGCGCAGTTTCGGCAGGGCGCATGCAGAGCGCATCAGAGGGGCGGCAAAGATGTGGATAGAGAGTGGAGTAGTGGTGTGCGATGGTGAGCAATTGTCGATTGCGCCAGAGCACTTCCTGGTTTCAGATGCGGTGATTGAGTCGTTTTTTGCATAAAAATTTTGGTATTTAGAAAATATTTGCTTAATTTTATAGTGCAATAATTGCAGATTATTGTCAATTACTCCCTTGTATTTCAGTTATCAATCTGATAATTAGGTTGTTGTGGTTGAATGTGTGCGTAAATGTAAACTAACAAATATATACATACTATGTCAGGATTAAAATTTGACAAGCGTGAGTTGGGTAACCTCGAGTATGCTCTTGACAGAGAGATGCTCGCTACTGATCGTCGTGGTGGCTACATGAGTACTACCATCGTAGGTTGCAACACACGCAAGTACCACGGTTTGATGGTTGCACCCATAGATGAGAGCGACCGCACTTATGTATTGTTGTCGTCGCTCGACGAGACTGTCATTCAGCACGACCAGTCGTTTAACCTTGCCCTTCACCGTTTCGAAGGTGTGTATGAGCCTCGTGGACACAAGTATATCACCGACTTCGAGTACACGCCAACACCAACAATTACCTATCGCGTTGGTGGCGTAGTCCTGAAGAAGGAGTTGTTGTGGATTCACAACCGCACACAGCTTATGATCAGATATACGCTCGTTGATGCTCACTCTGATACCACATTGCGTCTCCGTCCGTTGCTGGCCTTCCGCGACAAGCACGCTTTGTCGAAGGCAAATATGGATGCTGATGGTCGCGCGTACCCAATTCCATACGGTGTTAAGTGTCGCCTGTATGATGGCTTCCCATGGCTCAATATGCAGTTGAGCAAGGAGGAGTCTGAGTTTGTGGCTGCCCCCGACTGGTACTACAATTTCGAGTATCGCAAGGAACTTGCTCGTGGTTATGAGGGTCATGAGGATCTGCTTACGCCTGGTTATTTCGAGTTTAACATCAAGAAGGGTGAGAGTGTAATCTTCTCTGCTGCGACCGACCTTATGGCATCGCCCGAGACTATCTCTGCAGTTTATGACGACGCTTTGTCACGCCGTACACACAAGATTGACTTCCTAAGCTGCCTTGAGCACTCGGCACGTCAGTTTGTCATCCGTCGCCCAGGTAATCGCACGGAGCTCGTGGCTGGCTACCCATGGTTTGGCCCATTTATGGAGGATACATTCATGGCTTTGCCAGGTATCACGCTTGCACAGGGTCGTACACAGGAGTGTATCGACGTGCTTGATACGGCAGTGCGCGACATTAAGGAGAGCGGCTTGCTTGATGGTAGATATGTGCCCGCAGCAGTCGATGCACCGCTTTGGTTCTACTACACTCTCCAGAAGTTGGAGGGTCATGTTGCGCAGCGCGAGATATGGGAGAAGTATGGCGATGTTATGAAGGGCATCCTCGAGGCATATCGTGCAGGTTTCTATGAGGATATACGTCTGCATGACAATGGTCTTGTATGGGCATGGGCAGACCGTCCATTGACATGGATGGGTACTATGGTTGATGGCCATGCACTTACACCTCGTCGTGGCTATCCCGTAGAGCTTCAGGCGTTGTGGTACAATGCTGTATCGTACACTCTCGCTTTGGCAAAGAAGCATGGCGACAAGGAGTTTGTCAAGGAGTGGAAGAACGTTCCCGAGCGCACAAAGAGCGCATTTATCGAAAAGTTCTGGTTGGCAGAGGAGGGTTACCTCGCCGACTATGTGAACTATGACGAGCAGAACAAGTATATCCGTTGCAATATGGCTGTTGCTTGTGGCTTGGACTACAGAATGCTCAACGATGAGCAGTTGGTGCGTACATTGCAGACTATCCGTCAGCACCTGCTCACACCACGCGGCTTGCGTACGTTGTCACCACGTAATGTCCACTACAAGTCGAACTATAATGAGGACCAGCGCTCACAGGATCTCGCATCACGCAATGGTTCAGCATGGGTATGGCCATTGGTATTCTATGTAAAGGCATGTTTCGACCTTGGCGGCGAGAAGTATGTAGCCGAGGCTAAGAAGTTGCTTGAGGCATTCGATGCAGAGCTTCAGACCAAGTGCGTAGGCTCTATCTCGGAGCGCTTTGAGGGCGATCCTCCACACAACCCACGCGGTTCGGTATCGCACGCTACGTCGGTAGGTGGTTTGTTGTACATCAACTACCTTATCTCGAAGTATGCGCCCAAGGCACCCAAGCGCAAGGCGCCTGCAAAGAAGGCTGTAGCGGCAGAGGCTGCTGCGGAGGCTAAGCCAAAGCGCAAGTGTGTTCGCAAGAGTGTAAAGGAGTAAAACGTAAAAAAATATATATAGTATGAGAGTCTTAATGTTCGGTTGGGAGTTCCCTCCCCATATCGCTGGTGGTTTGGGTACCGCCTGCTATGGTATGACACAGGGTCTGGCTCGCAACGATGTGGAGGTCATCTTCGTGATGCCCAAGGCGTCGGGTGACGAGGATCAAAGCTTTGTTAAGGTTGTCAATGCCAGCGATATCGAGGCACGCTACTGCGACGCAAGTGTCGAAGGTTCGGAAGATATAATGAGTAAGATTTCGTTCATCCATATCGACTCGAATATGGTTCCATATATCTCTCCCGAGGAGTGGGCTACATATCGTGAGGGTTATGAGCGTACGGGCAAGAAGTTCTGGGAGCGTAAGGGTGATAGCTGGACTCAGCGCTATACCTTCTCGGGTAAGTATGGTGCCAACATCATGGAGGAGGTTGCTCGTTATGCTGTTGTTGCTGCCGAGGTGGCACGTCAGCTCGAGGGTCAGTTCGATGTTATCCATGCGCACGACTGGCTTACCTACTTTGCGGGTATCGCTGCGAAGCAGGTGTCGGGCAAACCACTTGTTGTGCACATGCACGCAACGTCGTTCGACCGTTCGTCGAGTGACAACATCGATACGCGCGTATATGAGATTGAGCGTGCAGGTATGGCTGCGGCAGATATGGTTATCGCGGTGTCAAACCTCACTCGTAACATCGTAATCAATAAGTATAACATCGAGCCAGAGAAGGTTGTCGCTGTGCACAATGCTGTGCAGTTTGCCGAGAACGACAATCCACTCCCCAAGCGCGGTGTGTCAGACAAGATTGTTACCTTCCTTGGTCGTATCACCTTCCAGAAGGGTCCCGACTACTTCATCGAGGCGGCTGCCAAGGTGCTTAACCGTGTGCCCAACGTGCGTTTCGTGATGGCGGGTTCGGGCGATATGATGAACCACTGTATCCGTCGTGCTGCGCAGCTCGGCATCTCTGACCGCTTCCACTTCACAGGCTTCCTTAAGGGTGACGACGTGCAGAAGATGTTCCAGCTGTCGGACGTATATATCATGCCATCGGTATCGGAGCCATTCGGTATCTCGCCTTTGGAGGCTATGCGTTCAAACGTGCCTACAATCATCTCGCATCAGAGTGGTGTAGCCGAGGTTCTGGACTATGCAATCAAAGTAAACTACTGGGATGTTGACGCTATGGCGGATGCTATCTACGGTCTTATCAGCTATCCTGCTCTTGCCAAGATGTTCTCGGAGAAGGGTATGGAGGAGGTTAACAGCCTCAAGTGGGTGAATGCCGCAACAAAGATTAAGGATGTCTATCAGCAGGCCATCGACAAGTGTAATAAATAAAAAACGAGTATATATATGAAGACAGTTTGTTTATATTTTCAGGTACACCAGCCCTGGCGTTTGAAGACATATCGTTTCTTCAACATGGGCAACGACCACAACTACCTCGACGACTTTACCAATCGCGCTATCATGCAGAAGATTGCTCGCGAGTGTTACTTGCCTATGAATGCCTTGTTGTTGAGCCTTATCAACGAGCATAAGGGCGCTTTCAAGGTGTCGTTCTCTGTTACTGGCTCTGCTGTTGAGCAGTTCAAGGCATACGCACCCGAGGTGTTGGAGTCGTTCAAGAAGTTGGCTGAGACAGGTTGTGTTGAGTTCCTCGGTGAGACATACTCTCACTCACTCTCATCGTTGGCTTCGGCAGATGAGTTCAAGAACGAGGTTAAGCTCCACTCTAAGATGCTTAAGGAGGAGTTTGGTGTTAAGCCTGCGGCGTTCCGCAATACAGAGCTTATCTACTCTGACAACATCGCAAAGATGGTCGAGGACCTCGGCTTCAAGACAATGTTGGCAGAGGGTGCAAAGCACATCCTCGGCTGGAAGTCGCCTAACTTCGTATATACAGACGCTAACGACAACAAGCTCCGTCTCTTGTTGCGCAACTACAAACTCTCTGACGATATCGCCTTCCGTTTTTGCAACGAGGGTTGGTCGGAGTGGCCACTCACAGCGGATAAGTTCGCTGGCTGGGTAGCGGCTGAGACTGGTGATGTTGTAAACCTCTTCATGGACTATGAGACATTCGGTGAGCACCAGAAGGCATCTACTGGCATCTTCGACTTCTTCAAGGCATTGCCCACAGCAATGTTGGCTACTGGCGAGGTTGAGTTCGCTACCGTTAGCGAGGCATCTAAGAAGTTGCAGCCCGTAGCTGTGTTGCATAGCCCCTATGCTATGTCATGGGCTGATGAGGAGCGCGACGTTACTGCATGGCTTGGTAACGACCTTCAGAATGAGGCATTTGCAAAGTTGTATGCTTTGGCTCCAAAGGTTAAGAAGGCTAAGAACAAGGACTTCGAGTATGTATGGCACTTCATGCAGAACTCTGACCACTTCTACTATATGGCTACAAAGTGGTTCTCGGATGGTGATGTACACTCATACTTTAACCCCTATGGCTCTGCATACGAGGCGTTTATCAACTATATGAACGTGTTGTCGGACTTCGACATCGAGCTCTCGAAGGTTGTTAAGGAGTAGGCAATATAAAGTTGCAAAAAATATAGGAGTTGAGCACGTGCTCAACTCCTATATTTTTTAGGTGTCTATATTGTTGATACAATGAGGGGTATTATTTTCCTGAGAGGATGAGGTCTGACATATCGAAGTCACCGCTACCAGTCAGGGAGATATCGACGATAGCTCTTGCTGTGCCGCTGATGCTGACATCGCCACTTCCGGAGATTTCTACGGAGAGGGTGCCAGAGTCCTTGCAGCCGAGGTAGCAGTCGCCACTGCCTGTTGTCTCTACAGATATGCTCTCTGCTGTCACCTCATTAGCCTCTATGTCTCCGCTACCGCTTGTCTTGAATTTGGCTGATGAAACAGTCATCTTGCCTATTTTAGCATCACCGCTTCCTGTTAGACTGACTGTGGCTGAAGAGGCTGTAATATCAGCAATTTCAGCATCACCGCTTCCGCTACTCTTGATGGTGAAGTTGTCGTCGGTTGTCAATGCTTTGTCAATATATAGGTCGCCAGAACCGCTAAGATGCACCCCATTAATTGTTGGGGAGCAGACTGTTACGTATGTGTCAATCTTATTATAAAAGGCACGCTTGCAATCCACAATAAGCTCACCATTCTTCACCTCGATTTTGTAATACTCAACGAGATTCTCATCGCACGTAAGGGTGACGCTCTGCTGGTCAGCGGTCTGGGTATAGTAAACGTCTATATAGCTGCATACAGAAATCCTGTCGAAATCTCCGACTTCAATTTCCTGATTTACAGTCACTCCATTTCCGACTTCCCCAAAGAGACCTGTTTCGCAGGCACAAAGTCCGATGGTTGCAGTTATAACTATTGCGATTTTTTTAAATTTCCCCATTTCGTATTATGTACTAACAGCAATTTTACTTTTAGTTCTGTTCGATTATCGTGCCCTCAAACTCTATCGATACACTCTCCTCGCTCTCCATTAAGAAGTAACCGCGAATCTTGTGGTATGGGTAGCCCGATGAGTGCTCCTCGTCAGCAATAACCTCGAGCCATCCCTCCGTAAAGCGATAGAGCTCGCTGTTGGTGTAGGGCGAGAAGTAGCTCCACTCGTAATATACCGTGTCCTGAAGTTCGTTAGAGAGAAGGTATCTGCCCGTAGGGAGCGTTGTGTTGCTGTCTGCGGTGTAGATGTCTGTGTAAACCGCATATCCCGTAGCCTCATCGTAGAAGGTCATGTAATCGTTGCGCAAGCCGTCAGCATAGGTTACAAGACTCATCACCGAGATTTGGTTGTTCAAGGTGTATGTAGCCTCGGGCATGGGTGTAGGATTGTCAATCCATGAGTTATCCTCCTCCTTGTTCTGGTCATCCTCATTGCCGCCCTCGTCATTGTTGCCTGGAGTGTCGGGTTCCTCGGTGTTGTTGTCTGGGTTCTGTGGTTTTTTGACCTCCTCACACGCCGTAGCAACAAGCATAAAGGCGAGGAACATCATAAGTAAACTCTTGATTTTCATAGCCTGTTTATTAAATAAAAAAGACTATCACCCGAGAGGCAATAGTCTTTCTGTGTTTGAAATTATGCTTCGGTATTTGTTTGTGTCTCCTTGAGTGCCTCGCGCAACTTTGCGGGGAAGTTACTCTTGATATCGCGCTCCATAGAGAGAATCATGCTGCAAATGGCACGTGCCGAAGAGCTGCCATGACCAATCATCACGGGGGCGTTGATACCCATAACCTGAAGACCACCTACGCTCTCAGCGTTCATGCTGTCCCAGAAGTCGTACTGCCAGTAGAGTTTAGGAATAATACGACCGAGGATAGGACGAAGCCATAGTTTGAGGCGTGGCTTGCCACCACCGAGGCGGAAGTTGATGCGGTATAGTGCCTCTGCCATCTTGAGAAGGCTATTGCCAACGAAGGCATCTGCAACCACAACATCGCCAATCTTGCCGGTGAAGATGTACGATGCCTCGACGTTACCAACGAAGTTATAACGCTTGTCAGCCTTCATGAGGTCGTAAGTAGCCTTGGCCTGGGCATTACCCTTGCCCTCCTCCTCACCGATGTTGAGCAATGCAACACGAGGGTTCTCCATGTTGAGTGCCGACTTGGCGTAGATGGAGCCAAGCAGACCATACTGTGCCAATACCTCGGGCTTGGCGTCAACGTTGAGACCCACGTCCATAAGCACAGCGCGCTGAATGCCCTTCTCGGTTGAAATAGTGGGAATGAGTGTTGCAAGCACGGGGCGGATGACACCCTCGATGGGCTTGATAACCTGCATCGAGCCTACCATCATTGCGCCTGTTGAGCCAGCACTTGCGAAGCCATCGATCTTACCCTCGGCGAGGTCGTTGAAGCCGCGTGTCATGCTCGAGTCGCGCTTGGCGATGAATGCCTTTGCTGGGTGGTCACCCATCTCGATAACCTGTGTTGTAGCCACGATGTCAAAGTCGCTCTCGTTTGCACCATGCTTCTTGATGAGCTCGCGTATGCGAATCTCGTCACCATACAACACGATGCGACTCTCCTTGTTGAGTAGCTTGAGTGACATTACGGCACCCTCAATTGCTACCTCGGGAGCGAAGTCGCCGCCCATGGCATCAATACCGATTCTAATCATAGTTGTGAAGTGTTAGGTTAGAATAGCAAAAGGAGCAACGCCGACTATGCGGTATTGCTCCTTTTAGTAACTGTGAAGACTACTCAGCTGCCTTCTTCTCGATAGCGAGCTTACCGCGGTAGAAGCCGCACTCGGGGCATACGCGGTGGTAGAGTACTGCTGAACCGCAGTTTGAGCAGTTTACTACAGTGGGAACTACAGCCTTGTAGTGA
>JAEIGA010007613.1_pt1 | contig 16427 bp, 10 predicted proteins | sample 9270691 | NCBI WGS metagenome assembly JAEIGA01 (sample SAMN17057246, study PRJNA624740) | gut metagenome | biome: biome; isolation source: fecal sample | host: Bos grunniens | place: China: Xizang | collected 2019
CCAGTATGCAAAGCAGAATGCAATGATTTAAATATTTGCCAAGAATGCGGGTTTAGTGAGGTTGGAAAAGATTTTATCAATCAAGAGGAAGCTCAAGAATGGTTTGTTTCGACGGTTATTCCGTATAGAAATAAATACCAACAGTCTAATATATTACCGCCTATTGATTGGTTAGAATTATTTAAGCAAAACCCTCAAGCAAAACATCTATTTGAGTTTGCTATTCCCGTTGCTATTAAAAGAAGGTTTAATGTTGATTCATCAAAGAGCTCAACAGATATTGACTATAATGAATTTTTAGAAGATGCAGTTTTGGGACATGTCGCTATCATATCTAAAAGCGAAATGATACGCAAACATTTTATAGAAGTTATTGAAGAACAATATCTTCAAACAACAAATTTTAAAAGAACGGTATCTGCCGCAGTAGAACGCGAAGGTGATTTGGCGGCTATATTGACGGGATTATGCCCTGGTGAGTCATTACTGCTTGAAATGTCTTCTAAATTTAAAAAAAGTGTTGCTGATCTTCTTGCCGAATCGCTAAAAAAGTTTCATTTTGATTTCGTAATAGGTAAAGGCCCGGGAGCACGTAGCGTAGGTATAGATTTGCCGTATTTCACAACGATTCTTGTCGCAGATTCTAAAAATAATATTCCTGAGAGTGTAATAGAAGTATTGGATTTTGTTATAGAATTCAACCCCGAACAAAAAGATCTTGATGAGTTGGAAATACAAGAAATGGCAGCACTATATGATGTGCAATTAACAAAGTCAAATATTGAAATCATTAAAGAAAGTAATTCAAAAAATACTTTTAAGAACATTAAAGGTATTCTTAAATATATTTCAGATTACATTTATCTACACGCAGAAATCCAGCAACCTTTAACTGCGGAGGAGATGCGAGAAATCATCAAATGTGTTAGTTAATTGTATTGATGCAAGAGATATTTAAATGAGGTGACAATTATGGGATTAAGATTTAGAAGAAGCATGACCCTTATTCCAGGGGTTCGACTTAATTTTGGTAAAACGGGAATGAGTGTATCTACCGGTGTGAGAGGTTTCCGTCAAACTTATAATTTAAACACAGGAAAGAAAACAACTACTGTTGGATTGCCAGGAACTGGCATTTATTACACAACTACTGAAGGTGGCAAAAAGAAAGAAAGCAAACCTAAAAACACACAACCTACCTACACTCCTTCTTATAACTCACCTACAACTGATTATAACTACACTCCTACAACTTCCGTTACTCAGCCGGCTCCCGAAATAAGAGTAGAGAAAGTTGTAGAAACCAAAATTGTAGAAGTTCCTGCTCCAAAGAAAAAATTGACGTATGATGATATCAAAAACATATTCCGCGTTTCTGATGAAAAGATAGATTGGTTTGAAATCCTTTCATCTCATAGACCAACAGATGACTTGTTTAATAAAGAAATGTGGAAATATCTTAATAGTGTAGCACTTAAAATATGTCAAGGCGATATTGATACATATTTGAAGGTTATTCAGGATATTAACCCTTACGAAGACCTTCTTGAATATGCTGCTGATTTTGACTTTGGTACTGACAATGCATCAGAAATGCATATCTCTTTCAAGGTACTTTCTGAGTTAATTGATGAAAAAGACAGAGAACTGTTTGAAGATTATGTGTGTGGATGTGCTATTCGTGCAATTCGTGACACTTTTGCGTTATTGCCTGTTGAGACGGTTTTTATAACTGCCGAATCCAAAGGAAAAGAAATTTTAAGTGTTGAAGCTGATAGAAAGTCATTTGAAAAAATCAAGTTTTCGTATTCTGATCCTTCGGATATAATTAATAAGTTTTCAAAAAAATAAAAATATGAGTTGAATCTGAGTCCGTTTTATGGGACACATATAGTGATAAGATATACTTGCATATGTGTAATTAAATCATTTGGAGGAAATTAAAAATGGCTAAGACCACTAAAAAAGATAAAGAAGTATCGCTTTCGGATGTGTTATGGAATTGCCGTAACGCATTAAGAGGTGTTGGTAGTACCGAAAAAAATAGAGATGCCGTAATAGGTTTGGCTTTTTTGAAATTCGCAGGTGACAAATTTGAAAAACGTAGAGAGCAAATCAAGGAGCAATACGGAGATAACCCCGTTTTCTTGGAAAAGGACTCTTTCTATCGCAGAGAAAACGTGTTCTATCTTCCTGAACATACTCGTTGGAATTACATAAAGGATAATGCTTCAAAAGATAATATTGCAGTTATTCTTGATACTGCAATGAAAGATATTGAGGACCGAAATGAACCGTTAAAAGGAGCTTTGCTCAGAAATAGTTTCTATGTAACATTAGGTGCAACTGTTTCTTCTTTAAGAACCCTTATTAACGAGATTGATAAGATCTCTGAAGAACGTTTCAAGGAAGAAGATTTAATCGGACGTGTTTATGAATATTTCCTGCAGGCATACGCAGTTGCAGCCAAAAAAGAAGATGGAGAGTTTTATACCCCTGCTTGTGTCGTTCAGCTCATAGCCGAAATGATTGAACCGTTTGACGGAACTGTTTACGATCCTTGTTGTGGTTCGGGTGGTATGTTCGTTCAATCACTTAAATTCGTAGACAAACATAACGGCAATCGTAAAAAAATTTCCGTTCTCGGTCAGGAGTCTAATCCTGATACTTGGCGTCTTTGTAAAATGAACCTTGCCATTCGTGGTATTTCTCACGATTTGGGCGAAAAAAATGATTCCACCTTTACCGGAGATCAACATAAAGATAAAACCGTAAATTACATTATGGCTAATCCGCCTTTCAATCTTAAAAATTGGCGAGATGAAAACGAGTTGACAAGCGATGCTCGTTGGGATGGTTATACTATTCCCCGTGCTTCCAACGCTAACTACGCTTGGATTCTTCATATGATTTCCAAACTCGATGTCACAAATGGCATTGCAGGTTTTCTTCTTGCGAATGGTGCGTTAAATGATGAGGACGAGGTTGCAAACAGACAAAAGCTTATCGAGAACGACAAAATAGAAGCAATTATCGTATTACCTCGTGATATGTTCTATACAACAGATATTTCTGTCACTTTGTGGATTGTGAATAATAACAAAAAGGCAGGCGTTATCAATGGGCGAAAGGTTCGTGATCGAAAGGGCGAAATTTTGTTTATGGATCTCAGAACTTGGGATTCAAATGTAGAAACATACAAACTTGATAAGGGACAAAAGAAAAAAGTAGTTTTAACAGAGAAGCAAATACTGAAAGCAAAAGAAATATATAATAATTGGCAAAGTACAGATGTTGATCTTTATAAGGATGTACCTGAATTATGCAAATCAGTAAGAATAGAAGATATTATTGCTCCTGATTACTCCTTAATTCCAAGCAATTACATTGAGTTTATTGACCACGATTTAGACATTGATTATGGGAAAGAAATGGCGAGAATTCAAGATGAAATGAGGGTTGTTTTGGAAAAAGAAAAGAAAGCCCAAAAGATGTTAACGGATGCATTTGGAGGGATTGGCTATGAACTCTAAAAATGAAAAACTTGAAAGAATTAGACTCGGTGATTATATAGAACGGTTTACAGACAATAACAAAGACCTTAAATATGGCTATGAACTTATCGAAGGTGTTACAAGTGAAGGGATTTTTTCTACACCAAAAGGAAATACTGAAGATGTTAATTTGAAGCCATATAAAGTAGTAAGAAATGGTGCTTTTGTATATAATCCATCTCGACTGAATCTTGGTTCAATCGCTTACAGAACAGATGGTCTTTGTATTGTATCACATCTTTACATTGTTTTTTACCTGAATGAAAAAGGGAAAAAAAGAATAGATCCCGACTACTTGTATATGTATCTTCGTAGAAAAGAGTTTTACAGAGAAGTTACATTTAGAAATTTTGGAAGTCAGCGACCGGAGTTTAATTTTAACGATATGTGCGAAATCGAGTTGTTTTTACCTGATATAGAGATACAAAAAAGATTTGCTGCTGTTTATCGTTCTATGGTTGAAAATCAAAAAGCCTATGAACTTGGTCTTGAGGATCTGAAATTAGCTTGTGATGGAAGCATTGAAGAATTAAGAAGAAATATGTCTGTTGAGGAAATAGGTCCCTATATTAGGGAGTGTGATGAGAAAAATACAGATTTGTCAGTTACACTAAATCAAGGTATAGACGTAAATCTTCAATTCATTCCTGCTAAAAGAGAAGCCGAAGATAAAGAAAGTAATAAAATTGTGAGAACAGGACAGTTTGCATTCAATAAGGTTGTAAAAGCAAATGGAACAAAACTGCCGATAGCACTAAGAAAAGGTCCTGATTGTATCATTTCGGGTTCGTATCAAGTGTTTGAAATTACCGACCAGTCAAAACTTCTGCCGGAATATTTGATGCTTTGGTTGAGCAGACCTGAAACTCACAGACTGTGCGGCTTTAATGCGTGGGGTTCAACACGAGATGTGTTCCCGTTTACTGAACTTTCAAAACTGAGGTTTCCAATACCGGATATAACTGTTCAACAGTCTATTGCAAACATTTATAATGCTTATGTAATGAGAAAAGAAATTAACGAGCAATTAAAAGCTCAAATTAAGAGTATTTGTCCTATCCTCATCAAAGGTTCTTTGGAGGAAGCACGGGCATAAGGAGGATATTATGGATTATATTTTCGAGAGAGGTAAATTCACAGAAAGTGAATTAGAAGCAGCCATAATTGAATTATTTAAGAAAGAGGATTACACCTATCAAAACGGTGAATTTATGCACCGTGAATATGATGAGGTATTGTTGACGGGTGTATTGCGCTCTTTTTTGGCTAATCGTTATGCAAAAAATAACATTACCGATGCAGAAATCGACACCTGCTTATCTCGTCTTGAGAATATTTCCGACACACCTCTCTATGACGGAAATAGAGAAACCTATACCCTCGTTACCGAAGGCTTTGACCTTGTTCGTGAAGATCCTTCTGAATTGCCTATACATATTGATTTTATCGACTTCAATGAAGTGGATAACAATAGCTTTACAGTTATCAATCAATATTCTATCAAGGGTGCTGATGAAACACGCCGCCCTGACCTGATTATCTTTATTAACGGTATCCCCGTTGGTATTTGTGAGTTCAAGACAGCAATCGAAGAAGATAAGACGGTTCACGATGCTTGGAAACAGATTACTATTCGCTACAATCGTGACATTCCGAACCTAATGAAATACTGCTTTTTATCGGTGATCTCTGACGGAGCTAACAATCGTATGGGTAGCATTTTCACTCCGTATGAGTATTACTATGCTTGGAATAAAGCAAATGATGAAGATAAAGTTGCAAACGGTATTAGTTCGCTTTTGACGATGATTAAAGGTGCGTTTGCAAAAGATAGAGTTCTTTCTGTTCTTCGTGATTTTGTATTTTATCCTGATGCTTCAAAGAGCAAGGCAACACCTATCATCTGTCGTTATCCTCAGTTCTTTGCAGCAAACAAATTGGTTGACAGTATCGCTAACGCCATGAAGCCTGCCGGCGATGGTAAAGGTGGTACATACTTCGGCGCAACCGGATGTGGTAAAACATATACTATGCTTTACCTTGCAAGGTTGCTCGTGAGAGATTATAAAGAGCAGTTTAATAATCCTACTGTTATCATTATCGAAGATCGTGAAGATTTGGATGAGCAAACATCAAAAGTGTTTGTTCACGCTAAACGTTATTTGCACGAGGATGATGTGCGTAGTATTGAAAGCCGTAAGGACTTATCCGATACACTTAAAGGCAAACCCGGTGGTGGCGTATATATCACTACTATTCAGAAGTTCTGTGAAAGCACCGGACTTCTTTGCGATAGAAATAATGTTATCTGCATTTCTGACGAAGCACATAGAACTCAAACCAATACAGGAAGCAAACTAAAACGAACTGAAAAAGGTGTCTATACTTCCTTTGGTTTTGCCCATTATCTTCGTGAGAGTTTTCCGAATGCTACGTACTGCGGTGTGACCGGAACGCCCGTAGATGAAACTTATGCCGTATTTGGTAAGGAAATTGACCGCTACACAATGAAAGAAGCAAGTGATGACGGTATTACAGTCCGCATTGCTTATGAGCCGAGATTGGCACGAGTAATTGTTTCTGAAACTCAGGCAAAGGAAATTGAGAAATATTACAAAGACTGTATCGCTCAAGGCTCTACTGAAGAACAAGCCGAGGAAAGCCGAAAAGCTATGTCTGCAATGAGTGTGGTTCTTTCTAACCCTGACAGACAACGCAACTTGGCATTAGACCTGATTGAGCATTATGAAAATCTCGTTGCTCAGAAACCTAAGATCGTACAAAAAGCGATGATTGTATGTGCTGACAGAAAGTTAGCATTTACAGTCTACAAGAACTTGTTGAAATATCGTCCTGATTGGGGTGTGGCAAGACGTTGTGAGGATGAGAGCAAACTTGACAAGCACGAGCTTGAAAAGTTGAAAGAACTTCCTAAACTCAACATTGTTGCTACCCGTGATAAGGACGATGAAAAAGAATTATATGATTTGCTCGGCACTAAAGAACACAGACAAATGCTTGACGAGCAGTTTAAGAACAACAACTCAAATTTCCAAATCGTTATCGTTGTTGATATGTGGATTACGGGATTTGACGTTCCTTCTCTTGCGGTAATGTATATTGATAAGCCGTTGCAAAAACACACTTTGGTTCAGACAATTTCTCGTGTAAACCGAGTTTTTGAAGGTAAGGATCAGGGATTGGTTGTTGATTATATCGGCATTAGGGACGATATGATGAAAGCCGTTAAGCGTTATGGCGGTGATGATGGTGAAAGTCCGATTGATGAAATTCAAATTGCTTTGCAAATTTTTAGAAATCATCTGAAACTCATTGATGATTTGCTTATTGATTTCAATGCTACTCGTTTTTATGTGGGCGAACCTTTGGAGCGTTTGATGTGCTTGAATGATGCTGCAGAGTATGTTCAGTCATCTAAAGAGTTGGAAAGACGTTTTATGGTTCTCTCTCGAAAGATGAAAGCGGCTTATGACATTGTTTTCCCGTCCGGCGAATTGACAGAGAACGAAACATCAAAAGCACAATTCTTCCTTGCCATTCGTTCTATTATCTACAAGCAAACCAAAGGCGATGCTCCCGATGCGGAAGCTATGAATAAGGTTGTTTCGGAGATGGTAAAGAAAGCTATTGCCTGCACCGGAGTAGAGAGTATTATCGACACCGATAAAATGGAAGATTTGTCAAGTGAAGCCTTCATGGAGAACTTGAAGCAAGTTCAAATGCCAATCACCAAATTCAATGCATTGATGAAACTTCTGAAGCAACAGATTAGCGGCTATGGAAGAATAAACAAGATTAAAGCACTCGAATTTGACGAGCGTTTGAAAAGAGTTGTTGAAATCTACAACACGAGAGATAAGTTAATATTCACAAGTGAGGTTGTTAATGACTTTGTTAATGACCTTTCGGAAGAACTTATCAATATTATGAAGGATCTTGAAAAAGATAAATCTTCTTTTGAACAGATGGGTATTACTTACGAAGAAAAAGCCTTCTACGATATTTTGATTAAGGTTCGTGACACTCATCAATTCAAGTATGCAGACGAAAAATGTGTCGAGCTTGCAAAGAAAATTAAAGAACTCGTTGACGATAAATCTCGTTATGCAGATTGGTCTACACGAGATGATATTAAAAACGAGTTGAACAGCGACCTTACTGTATTACTTTACGAGAACGGCTACCCGCCTGAATGGGACGAGGAAGTATTCGAGAGAGTAATGGAGCAGGCTGAAAACTTTAAGAAGTATGCCAAATAAGAAAGTGAGCAGAAATTATGAGAAATTTAATTATTGTTAGCGACGAAAAACGCAGAGAATTTGCCGATTATCTTTCACAGTTAATCAGCTTGGAAGATGATACTGAGGACGCTACTGTAGGCATTAAAGATGGAACAGTAGCCGCACAAGTTTGGCTCGAAAAGGATTACAAGGCAAATAAAGCTCAGATCTCATCTAACCAGCACGTTCTATTTATCGGACACAGCAAATTTATAAAAGACCAATGCAGTCGCATGAAAAGAGAGTTTTCTAAATATGGACTTGAGTATGGTTGGCTTGGTCGTCAAGGCTTTATTTCTGTTGAAAAAGTGGTTTCTATAAAAGAATATCAAGATTTTATTTCCTTTGCCAAAGGATATGAAGAAAATCTTAAACAATTAGTAAGCAAAAGTGGAAAAAAAGAAAAGGCAGGAGTTATACTTGCAGGTATTGGTGTTTGGTTTGTTCCAATTATCTTATCTCCTCTTGCAGTTATACCATTTGCTCAAAGGGTAACTTTAAACCGCAAAATCAAAAAGCAGATGTATAGTTGTGCAACAATGAAATTCTATCTTGAGGAAATGAATAAATTTTTAGGTTTGAAATAACGGAGAATAATTCAATATGGTGGGTTTTGAAGAAGGATATGAATTCTTCCGACAAAATGCCTCTGGTATCGTAGGAGCAGATGTTGGGGATTTATACGTAGAAACAATAAATACTGAAATCGATAAAATGGTTAAGGACCTTAATTCTTTAGAGGGCTTTACTACGGCTTCTAATGTTCTTAAGGGCGATGTTGCGGAATTTTGGCACAGTGGTACCTTTAACATTGATGCCGCTGTAAAAGGTTCCTCAGATAGAGCTTTTGTAGATAGAAGCCACGATTTTGCGTCTACAGATATTTCTTCAAATTTTGGTGATAGATACGGATTAAAATATTATTCTGATGGACAAGCAAGTGCTAAAGCCCAAGCAGTAAGTGTGTTTCAACGTTTTAAAGAATATCAAGCTAAAGGCGGAACGGATAGTTTAGAAGATTTCCTTCATAAAAGAGGATACGCTGATGTGGACTCTGTTCTTAATGATCCGATATATGCGGGTCAAATAAGAATAATTCCTCGCGACCAATTAGAAGAAGCAACAAAATGGTTAGAGAGAATGATAAAAACGGAAGCAAATCGCAGACCCGAACAAGTGCATAGATATGAAGAAACGCTTGCTTTGTTAAAAGATAGATTAAGTAACAACAAAGGTGTAGAGTCCATACCTCTTTCAAGAGAAGAATCAGAAGCTCTTGCCACACTTGCAAAACAAGGAAAAATTTCTGCAGAAGAATTAGGTTTAACCACAGAAAAACTTGTAAAATATGAATACATATTACAACAAGCATTCAAGGCAGGATTAACAGCCGGAACTATTTCCCTTGTATTAAAAGTGGCTCCAGAAATAGTTAAAGCTATTGAATATCTGATGAAAAACGGATATATCGACAAAGAACAATTTAAGAAAATTGGATTTGCAGCTTTGTCAGGTGGTGCTGAAGGATTTATTAGAGGTAGTGTTTCTGCCGCCCTTACAACTTCTTGTAAAGCGGGATTATTAGGTTCTGCGCTAAAAAGTGTTGACCCAACCATTATCGGAGCTTTTACTGTTGTTACAATGAATGTTGTAAAGAACGCCTTTAATGTGGCAATAGGTAAAAAAACGAAGTCAGAACTAACCGGAGAATTAGTAAGAGATATGTTTGTTTCGGCTTGTTCTCTTGTGGCCGGTGGTGTAACACAGGCATTTATAGAAATCCCTATTTTAGGTTATATGATAGGAAGTTTTGTTGGATCAATTATAGGATCATTCACATATCAAATTGGATATAAAACAATTATTTCATTTTGTGTAGATTCTGGCTTCACTATGTTTGGTCTTGTGGAGCAGGATTATGAACTTCCCAAAGAGATTATAAAAGAAATAGGAATAGATACTTTTGATTATGAAACTTTTGAGGTTTCGTCATTTACACCTGATACATTTAAGGTTGCATCATTTCAAACTGAAACCTTCGAACCTGATGGTTTAGAAATACATTTTCTGCGCAGAGGTGTAATAGGTATAAATCGCATTGGTTATATTTAAAAATGAGGTGAAATAATTGTTTGATGAAGGAATAAAAAAATACGTAGGAGCAAAATCAGCCGCAAGTTATTTTTCGGGATTAAATGCCGTGGATAAAAATTTTACATCTATAGGTATCGATGCGGAATTTGACGCGGATGGCTGTATAAGTTTATTAAATCGCATTGAAAAATCAAAAAGCGAAAAAGACATCGATCCGAACGAGAAGAAAAGCAGACAAAACTATTATTCTCACTTAAAAAAGTATGTTTGCTATAAAAGATTTCTTGCTTTTAAGAAGTGGATGACTACGCAGCCGCAAAGGAATAATCCTTCGACTACGTATGCTCAAAATACTATTGATGGTATGGCTAACCTGTTAAAAGATGGTTTACCTAAGCTTCGTGTATATACATATAATGAAAAAGACTGCTTTGGTATATTTACCGTGGATGCTTTTACTAAAATATATAAAGCTTGCTACTCAGCAGCAACCGAATTTGATAAGGAGCATGGTCATAGCGATTTTAGAAATGGATTAGATTTTTATTTAGAATTTTTGAAATCAGATAGCAATAATGTTGCGGATTTGTTTGAAAGTAAATTAGCTTTAATAATTGAACTTTATAAAGAAAACATTAGGGAGATTGACAAAGAGGAAAGATATAAATGGGAAGCACTTGCAACCTATAAGAATGCTTGGAATGTAGACTCAGATAATTTTTCTTCAATGTTTAAATCTTCATATAGAAATGCTGATAATTTATTGCGTTCAGGAAATTATTTTCCATATAAAATGGCTTCTTTATTGTCAGAAAAAGATCCGGAGGCTTTAAGAACTGCGTTTAAAAAACTCTTTGATGAATCTCAACCCTTCGAAATTCGTTATAACCAGTTTAGAGAAATTTTCTCAAAACACTATAAAGGAACCGGTAACAACCACTATCAAGATTTACATGCGATTTCTGTATATCTTACATTTGAGTATCCTGAAAAATACTATTTCTATAAATATGGTGTAATTAAGGATTTTATTAAAGCATCCTGTTATGAATGTAACAATATTGATGCAATGACCGATCCCGAGAAAATGGAGCTTACACTTGAACTGTGCAATAAAGTGTTATCATATATAGAAAAAGATGAAGATTTATTAGAAATGCACTTTTCTCGATTGGATGATAAATGTTTTATAGATGAAGACCTTCATATTCTCACACAAGATATTTTATATTTTGGCAGTAAGGCTTTAAATGATAATGATGAATGGTGGCCTTCTCTCGAAACTTATAATCCTAATCTTTCAAAAGAAGATTGGATAAAGTTTATAAGAGAAGTGGAAAATGTTAATCACCACGGTTGTATGAGAGTGTTGAAATGCTTTTTCGAAATAGGTGGCGAAGCATCTTCAAAGAAATTATCTGAATTGTACGGTGGGCACCCATCCGTATATTCGAGTAGTGTATTAAACACCTCAAAAAGAGCTATTGAATATTTTCATTTGAAGACTTGCCCTGATAATGATAAGGAAAGATATTTCCCGGTGGCATTTCAAGGGAAAAATGTCGGCGACTCTGATTTATATACTTATAGGATGAGAAGCGAACTACTTGAAGCTTTATCTGAGTTCGATTTATCAAATATTAAATTGTTTTATAAAGAAGGTGAAACCCAAATGACTAATGTTGCAAAGAATACTATCCTTTATGGTCCTCCAGGAACTGGCAAAACATACAATACTGTTGTTTATGCCGTTGCCGTTATTGAAAATAAAACTGTCGAGTCAATTAAAGAAGAAGAGTATTCCGCAGTTCTTGAACGATATAATCAGTACAAAAATGAAGGTCTTATTGAGTTCACCACTTTCCATCAATCTTATGGCTACGAAGAATTTATTGAAGGTATCAAACCGATTCTTGAAAATGATGCAGATGAGCAAGGCGATGTAAAATATACTATAGAAGATGGTTTATTCAAAGCGTTTTGCAACAAGTCATCTATACCTGTTGCAAAGAAGGAAAATCATGAACTTGGACTCAACAAAACTCCTACAATTTGGAAAGTATCTTTATGGTCTACGGGTGACAATCCCACACGAACCGAGTGCCTTGAAAATGGACACATTCGTATTGGTTGGGATGACTACGGAGCAGAGATTACCGAGGATACCGATTTTTCCGAGCAAGGCGGTAAGAAGGTTCTGAACGCTTTTATCTCTCGAATGAAAATTGGTGACATTGTTTTCTCTTGTTACTCAAGCACAACCATAGATGCTATCGGTGTTGTCACCGGTGACTACGAATGGTGTGGTGAACAGTACGAAGATGGTCTTAACCGTAGAAGAAAGGTAAATTGGATCGTAAAAGGTATAAACGAGGACATTGTAGACATTAACGGTGGCTCAACAATGACTTTATCTACTGTTTACAGACTCAAAAACATTGCGATTTCTGATGCTATGGCTATCATTGAGAAATATTTACCTTCGACTGCGGAAGAAAAGAAAAACCACGTCTTTATCATTGATGAGATTAATAGAGGTAACATCAGCAAAATCTTCGGTGAACTTATTACTCTTATTGAACCTTCAAAGAGATTGGGACAAGCAGAAGGTATGAAGGCGAAATTGCCTTATTCCCAACAGTTGTTTGGCGTACCTGATAATGTCTATATTATTGGCACTATGAATACGGCAGACCGTTCCATTGCTACAATAGACACTGCTCTCCGTCGTCGCTTCCGCTTTAAGGAAATGATGCCTGATGCAACTGTACTTAATGGCATTAAAGTTGAAGATATTTCCATTGCAGATATGCTTGCAATGATGAACAAACGAATTGCGGTTCTCTATGATAGAGAACATACAATCGGACACGCCTATTTCATTCCGCTTAGAGATAATCCTACCATAGAACAATTGGCTGAAATCTTTGAAAATGCCATTGTTCCATTGCTGCAGGAATATTTCTATGAAGATTATGAGAAGATCCGCCTTGTCTTGGGCGATAACAACAAGGAAAACAAAGAAAAACAGTTCATTGTCGTTACAGAAAACGACTACGAAGAACTGTTTGGTAGTGCTGACGCAGGTTTTGACGATACTCTTTCTTATGAGATTAACAGAGCTGCATTTAATGATATCGAAGCATACAGATCTATCTAAAAATTATTGAGGTGTTACAATGAGAAAAACATATCAAATAACTGAATATGGCTCATTCGTAAGGGACAAAGAAGTGATTGGGCACACTTCTTTGCCCCAAGACACCTTTGATGCTTTGGAGAACTTTGTTTTATCAAATAGCACGATTGACTCCGATGCCTTAGATATAATGGGCGTTTCTGTTCGTAAAGGTATTGGTAAAATCATCACAGTAAAAAACTATGTAGGCGTTATTACAATGGATGACGGTACTTCCATAGAGATACTTCCTAAGATATATTCCAAAGAGAACTTTACTGATGGTAAAGTTAAGCAATTACTTATTGATATGCTTAAAACCTTACGCAATGCTCCGTTCAAGAATTTACAAAATACCAATGTCAACATCGAAAAACTCAGTATCTTTGAGATTTTTATTCGTATGTTTATTGATGAAGTGTTTTTCATTGTAAAGCGTGGACTTAAATGCGATTACGAAACAATACAAGAAAACGGAAATGTCTATAAAGGCAAGATGATCTTTGCCGGACAAATTAAGCATAACTACGCTCACAAAGAACGTTGCTATGTTGAATATGATGAGTTCAACACGAACCGAGCAGAAAATAAGATACTCAAGGCTACTTTGAATTATCTTTACAAAAACACAATTTCTTCACGAAACAAAACGGATATAAAAACGTTGCTAAATGCGTTTAGCGAAGTTGATGAGTCGCATGATTATAAAGCTGACTTTGATAAGATTGTACCTGATAGAAAAACTACCGACTATCAAACTGCTCTGATGTGGAGCAAAGTCTTTCTTATGGGAAAAAGTTTCACTTCATTTGCAGGATCAGAGGTTGCGTTTGCACTTCTGTTTCCAATGGAAACTCTGTTTGAGAGTTATATCGCAACACAACTCAAGAAAATGCTTGCCGGAACTGGTTATGCCTTGTCGGCTCAAGATAAGACATACCACTTGTTTGATGATCCAAAGAAATTTTTGATGAAGCCTGATATTGTAATCAGACATAAGGAAACTAAAAGGATCTTCGTAATGGATACCAAATGGAAAGTGCTTGCTGACAACAAGGCGAATTACGGCATATCCCAAGCCGATATGTACCAAATGTATGCCTATCAAAACAAGTATGGTTCAGAAAATGTAACATTGCTTTATCCATTGACTGAAAAGGTAGAACAAAATAAGGATATTCAGTTTCGCGCCAATGATGGGGCTATAATAAAAATTCGATTTGTAGACTTGTTTGATTTGAAAAATTCATTATCAAGCATAATAACGGAAATGAGGATGGGTTCTGATGAATAGAGAAAAGGAAGAAATATGACAAAATACAAGCGTGGCACTACTTTGTACGATTATTGTATTGCCGAAGGTGAATTATGGATTTTAGAACAATTTGATGAAGAAAAAAACTATCCGCTAACAACTTCTGATGTTACCAAATCTTGCGACAAGAAGGTATGGTTTACTTTTGACTGTGGACATAGTTGTTTGCAAAGAGTTTCTGACAAAACCGGAAAAGACAGTTATAAGTGTCCTACTTGTCTTAATAGATCAAGTATTGGAAAGAGTCTTTTGTCGGAATACCCTGATTATGCTCAAATGTTTCTTTCTCAAAAAAACGGGATAACTCCTGACAGAGTATCTTTTCAAAATGGAAAAACTTATTTTTGGAAATGTCCTCGATGTTCTAATGAGTTCAGGGGTAAAGTTTCAGATGTTGTAAATGGTAAACGTGTATGTGGAGAATGTTCTAATAAGAAGCGCTCCTATCCTGAATATTGTTTGGCATTTTACTTTGAAACTATTGAACCAAATCGTATTCTTGACTTTAATTTGGATGGATACAAGTTTGATTTCTATTTGCCAAAATACAATCTTATTATTGAATATGATGGTTACCCTTGGCATAATTCAACCAAAGCAATGGCAAATGACGTGATTAAAGACTCTATCTGCAAAAAAAACGGAGTGCATTTATTAAGGTTAAGGGATAAACGATTAAATGATAACCTCAATCTTACGGCTAATATTTGGAACTTTGATTATGACGATAAGTTTACTTTTTTATCCGATTTGCATTTTGTTTTAGAACAATATATGGGTGAAGATGTAAAACTGTTAGATATTGATGTTGAGCGAGATAAAGGATTAATTAAATCATTCCAATTTAGGCTTAATAGTCAAGAGTCGCTTCTATCTGTTGTACCATCAATATTAGAATATATTGATGAAACAGATTCACGGAACGGAAATCCGGCATTTGTAAACAACGCTTCTCATAAGATAAGGTTTTGGTTTCGTCACCCACAATATCCAACACTAAAGTGGTCGATGACCGCCCATAGATTGTTCCACAAGAAAGAGCCTTTTAATCAGTGGATCAAAATGTGTTTCAAAATGTTAGAACGTTATCCTGAATTATCAGAACAGATTATTGCTTATGGCGAAAACATAAATGAGCAAAGTGTTTTTAATCTAACTTGTCATTGTGGGAATGAATTTTCAAAGAATTATGCTGCTTTGATGGGCAAGCGTACCGTTACAATGTGTAATGACTGTCTTAAGGCTTTCAGGTATCATAATTTGCATAAATAAAGACCGCCTACTTACTTAGTAGACGGTCTTATTTGTTATATTTGAGAAAGTCGTTGCGGTGTTCTTGGTGGTTGAATTGATACCCCTGAGAACGGAGTAAATCACCCTTTATTGCTACAAGGTTGATGTCAGAACTTAACGCTCTTGCAATTTGTTCTGTATCGTATCCACGTTCAGCCAACTCGATGAAATCATCGTCAGGTAGAGCTATTTGAGAAGCAAAGACATTTGCTTCAAACTCCATTCTGTTATCACGCATATCAAAGATATTAAATTCTTTGAAGCCGCCGACTTGGGTGGCTTCTTCTCTATGCAACGAATCGTGTCCGAGTTCGTGTAAGAGAACAATCTTCTCCATCACCGGATGCAGATTATCTTTGATGAACATAAAGCGATTTCGCATTATGACCTTATACGCTCCACGTTGTCGGTTAAATGGATAATATAAGATTTCAACACCGAGTTCCTTTGCAATCCTATGAGGATCACGAGTTCCGCAAAGGTCAACTATCTTATTAGCCTTTTTGACAATCTCGGAAGTGCAAACATACATTGGTTCTCACCCCTTTCATACACCTTTATATTATAAGTCTAACATAAGTAATGTCCCAAAAAACGGACTTAGTCAGGACGGTGTTTTTTAGGAGTGAATTTCTTGTTATTCTGCTTTGCAATCCAATAGGCATCCTGAATGGCTTTCATCATTAAGTCCA
>JAEIGA010007614.1_pt1 | contig 16424 bp, 13 predicted proteins | sample 9270691 | NCBI WGS metagenome assembly JAEIGA01 (sample SAMN17057246, study PRJNA624740) | gut metagenome | biome: biome; isolation source: fecal sample | host: Bos grunniens | place: China: Xizang | collected 2019
ACTTATGACAGATGCTTCAAGAGCTAATTTATTAGAAGCTGCTGGATATAAAACTCAACTTTTAGAGTTTATAGATATATCACATTCTCCTAAAAATATATTAATAAGAGCATCTAAAGGAAATATAAGCAAAGATAAAAGAGAAAAATCGCTAAATGAAGTTAAATCATTAATAAATCAATTTAACTTTAATCCAACTTTATATAATTTACTAAAAGAAGATAATTTAATATAATAATAAATCCCCTTAATATAAACACTAAGGGGATTTATTATTATATTATAGAATTATTATCTGTTTCTTCATTGACTATTTTCTTTTTATTTGCTATTCCAGTTAACATAAGGCTTACAGCACCATCAGATAAAACGTTACAAGCAGTACCAAAGCTATCTTGAAGAGCAAATATTGTTATTATAAGTGCAGTTCCAGTTTCATTGAATCCAAAAACACTTATTACTAACCCTAAAGATGCCATAACTGTTCCACCTGGAACTCCTGGTGCCGCTATTGCAAATACACCAAGTAAAATTATAAATAATGCCATTGAACTAACAGTTGGAAGTTCACCATAAAGTATTTTAGAAACTACCATCACAAAGAATGTTTCAGTTAAAACAGAACCACATAAGTGAATATTTGCACAAAGTGGAATAGAAAAATCTAGTATATCTTTTCTTAAAACTTTTGATTTTCTAGCGCATTCTAAAGCAACAGGTAAAGTAGCAGCAGATGACATGCTACCAAATGCAGTTAAATAAGCAGGACCGTAATGTTTTAAAACTTCGATTGGTTTTTTTCCAGAAATAGCACCACCAATTAAATATAAAACAGCAAGCCATATAAAATGTCCAATTACAACAATAAGAATAACTTTTAGGAATACAGGTAAGTGATTAGTTATTGAGCCTTCATATGCTAGTGTAGCAAATGTTGTTGCTATAAATAATGGTAAAGCAGGTATAACAATTTTATTTATTATACTTAAAATTATACCTTGGAACTCATCTAATATTTTTTCGAATAAATCTGCTTTTTTCCAACTAACTGCAAGACCAAGTAATACAGATAAGAATAAAGCACTCATAACAGGCATAATTTGTGGAATATCTAGTTGGAATATAAGTTCAGGTAATTGTCTTAAAGATTCTGTAGAAGATTGAATTGATAATTTAGGTATTAATATATAGCCAAATACTGTAGAAAATATAGCAGCTCCAACTGATGATAAATAAGCAATAGTTACTGTATAGCTTAGAAGTTTAGAAGCATTGTTTTTTAATTTTGCTATTGATGGTGCTATAAATCCAATAATTACTAAAGGAACAGCAAAGAATATAATTTGACCAAATAGGTGTTTCAAAGTTACGATAATATTCATTACTGCATCATTTGCATAAAAACCAATTAGTAGTCCTAAACATACTGCGAGTATAAGCTTAAATATTAGGCTATTAAATATTTTTTTCATTTTGTAAACTCCCTTCCTATAATTTTATATTAATTAATAAAAAAGTAGCATAGGTGTAAAAATATAAGAAATACTCTTTATATATATAAAGCTATTATTAAATACTAGTCCAATATTCAATAAAAGCTATAAAATAAAATTTGTATGTAATACAATAGAGTTACATAATAATAGAAACTAATAATTTGGAGGGGTTTTATGAAAAGAAAAGATTATATTTCTTGGAATGATTATTTTATGGGGATAGCATTATTGTCTGGTATGAGAAGTAAAGATCCATCAACTCAAGTAGGAGCATGTGTGGTGGATAAAGATAATAGAATTATATCGATTGGTTATAATGGTTTTGTAAATGGATGTAGCGATGATGACTTTCCATGGAATAGAGAAGGTGAATTTTTAGAAACTAAATATCCTTATGTAGTTCATGCTGAGCAAAATGCAATTCTTAATGCTAGAGGAAAATCACTAGAAGGATGTAGAATATATGTAAATCTTTTTCCATGTCATGAATGTGCTAGAAATATAATTCAATCAGGTATAAAAGAAGTTTATTATATAGTTGATAAATATGCACATACTGATTCTATAAAGGCATCAAAGTATATGTTTGGAAAGGCTAAAATTAAATTAATACAATTACAACCAGAAGTTGAAAAAATAGAAATTAAATATAAATAAAGAAATCTCATAATAATGAGATTTTTTTATTTATAAATCTATAATAATTCTATTCTTGTTTTAATTTTCTTAGTTTTACTAGTTTCAAACTTCTAAAAAGAGTGGATATAAATATAACTCCAAGTGCCAATGCACCTGCACTTACAAAAGTGTTTGTACCATATTCTATAGACTTTATATAGTTACCTTTTAGAAGTTCGAATAATGCATTATAAACACCATATCCAGGAACTAGTGGTATTAAACAACATACACTTAAAATAGTAGCTGGTGTTAAGAATATTCTTGCACACATTTCACAATAAATACTAAAAGTTATTGCAGATAAAAATAAAGAAGAACTATCTGACATACCTAATTCTAAGCAAAATTTGTAAATAAACCATCCTAAAGCTCCCCCAAAACCAGCAATATATAAATACTTACCTTTTACATTAAATAATATACCGAAACTAAAAGCAACGAAAAAGGCTGATATTACTTCTAAAATCATATTATATACCTCCTAGGACTAGATAAAAATGAAGTATTGAACCAGTACCAACTGCAGCGGATATTCCAATAAATAATGCTTCAGCAGCTTTAGATAAACCAGACAATAATTGACCTTCTAATATATCTCTTATTGAGTTTGTAAGAGCTAGACCAGGAACTAATAGCATTATACTACCAGCAACTAATTTATCTAAATTAGATATTATAGAAAATTTCAAAAGTAATATAGAAGAAGTTGCTATAAAAGCTCCACATATTGCATTTATAAAAAATTCATTTAATAGTGATTTATGTAGAATTATTGATATTAGTTTTGTAATAATACCTATAAAAAATGCACAAATGAAATCCATTATTCCACCACCAAATAATACTGAAAATGTAGATGTTGCAACACCTGAATAAAGCAATATTGTTTTTAAAGAGTAGTCGTCACTAATACATATTTTATTTAATTCTTCTTCACAAAAATCAATACTAGGTTTTTTATTATACATAATTCTAGATAAAGAGTTTATATTGTGTACTTTATTTAAATCGATTTTACGAGAATTTATTCTTTTTACAACTGAATAAATTTTACCATCTATTACTATAGATACCATAACTGCTGTGGGAGATGCAAAAGCATCAACATCATCAATAGAAAATGATTGGCACATTCTAGTTATAGTTTCTTCAACTCTATAAGTCTCTCCACCACTTTGTAGCATAATTTTACCTGCATTAGAAACAAAGTTTAGTATTCTATTTATATCCATATTACCACCCCTTTATTAGTATAATTTATTATAACATTAATATTATTAATATATAGAAATAAATGGTAAAATATAGAGAGATAATTTATGTTAGGGTGAAGTATTTATTAGATTTAATTATTAGGGTGAAATTTAACTAGAATATATAAAAATTATGGTGATAGAATGAAGGTAAATGAAGAGAATATAAGACATATTTATGAAACTATAAGTAGCATTTTTTTTACAAACTTAATATTTACATATAAAGATAATAAAAGTACAATAAGGCTTTCAAATATAGAGTTACCAGAGTGTATCAAACAATCTGAACTTAATATGATAAATGAAGTTTTTGATTTAAAGAGTTTAAGAAAAAGCAGCTCAATTTGTTATTATAAAATGGATAATGAATTAAAATATATGATACTTTCTGTTTTTCAAGAAAATAAATATGAGGGAAATATAGTAGTAGGTCCATATATTAACAATCCTTTAAAATTAGATATGGAGTATAAAAGTAAAAAAGAATTATATAAATTAGTTCCAATAATAAAAATACCCCAGGAAAAATCGTTAGAAAATATAATAGTTGCAATGATTAATTCTGATATTAAGAATATACAAGTTATAGATATTAAAAAGAGTATAGATGAAAGTATAACAAATGATAAAGGATATATAGTAAATGATTTTGATATGAGTATCTTAAATATAAGAGAAAGATATAAAATAGAAGAAAAACTATTACACTATGTAAGCACTGGAAATAAAGAAAAAGCACTAGAGTATTTGAATAAGATAAGATTTATAGAATTTAATAGGTTTCCAGAAGAACCTATAAGAAATATAAAAAACTCAGCTATAACTATGAATACTCTTTTAAGAAAGTCGGTTCAGCAAAGTAATATTGAACCGTTATTTATTGATAGTATATCTGATTATTTTGCAAAAAAGATAGAAAGGTCCAATAATATTAATTATTTAGGTAAAATTCATTTAGTTATGATAAAAGAGTATTGTGACTTAGTAAATGAATATAAGGTAAAAGGATATTCTAACTTAATATCAAATGCTGTAAATTATATTAAACTTAACTTCGAATATGATATAAGTCTTTCTAGTATTGCAAAGGAATTATATATACATCCAACTCATTTATCTAAAAAATTTAGAAAAGAAACTAATAAAACTATATCAGAATATATTAATGAGATTAGGATAGAAGAAGCTAAGCTTTTATTAAAAACAACGGACTATAAAGTAGAAGATATTGCTTATGCTGTAGGATATAATGATAAAAAATACTTTTCAAAAGTATTTAAAAAAATAAGTAATCAATCACCAAGTGAATATAGAAATTATAATTAAAATATGCTCCCTATGAAGGGAGCATATTTTGTATAGTAAGAAAAAGGGTTGTACCTCTTTTATAAAATTTTATATCATAATTTAAATTATTTTTTTATTTGAGATAAATCTTTATCTAATAAGAAGATAAGTCTTTCATCGAATAGACCTTCCATCATACCATTTAATTCACGTATAGAAGAACCTTTAACCATATTTAACATTGGACTTTCTATTAATTTTCCAACGTATTTTGATAAAACAGCTTTAGTTTCTTCATTTTCTAATAATTCACTTAGTGGGCAATTAGTAGAGTAAACATCATCAGTTATATTTAATTCAGTTATTTCAACACCATCTAATAAGTTAACTAAACTTTCATCAAACCAGTTAGCAGCTGGGCCACCATTTTTATCAGGGCATTCATAAACTGGGTTTGGTTCATCAACTTTATTGAATATAGCAAAGTCAGTATATTCTTTACCATCCTTAATTGCTATAACTTTTATATTATTTTGACCATCTAATAATTTAACATTCTCAAATACGAATGTATGCTCACCAGCTATAGTATTTAACTTTTCTCCATTAACAAATAATGTTACCTCATCACAGTTAGAGTAAACTTTAACATTTATAGTCTCAGTAGCTCTTTCTAAGAATCTCTTACTATTTATATGAACAAATGGATCTTTAGACCATACTGCCTTATAAGCATAGAATGCATCCTTCTTTATTTTACGGTCAAATGTCATTAAACCTTTGTTATTTCTACCTTTAACTCCACCTTCATCTCTTATAGCAGAACCGAAGTCGAAGAAGTTCCATACATAAGTTCCCCATACAAATGGTCTATCATTGAAGTATTTTATTAACATTTCATGGTATAAAGCATGATATTCTTCTGTATAGTCTTTTATTTTTGGTTCATCAGTATGATAAGTTATTATTCCTTCAGCACCATACTCAGAAACACCTAGACACTTATCAGGATTTACAGCATGGAATGCATCTAACCAATCTGCGAAATCTTCAGTTTTTCCATTATACCAACCATAGTATTTATTATAAGCAACTATATCAGTATAGCTATGATATTCATCATCATCAGGAACCATCATTACTTGAGCTTGAGTAGTTAAACGAGTTTTATCTTCATTATGAACTAATTCATTTAAATCTTGAACTATTTTTCGAACATATGGCAAATCTCCACCTATTTGTATTTCATTTTGAACTCCCCACATTACTATAGAAGAGTGGTTGTAGTTTTGACGAATTAATTCTACCATTTGATCTTTAGCATTTTGTCCAGTAAAATCTGTTTCAGATGCTCTAGATATAAATGGAATTTCAGCCCATATTACCATACCTTCTTTATCACATAAGTCATAGAAGTATTGGTCATGTTGGTAGTGAGCAAGTCTTATAGAGTTAGCACCAACTTCTTTTATTAATTGCATATCTAGTTCATGATCTTCTTTAGTTAAAGCCCAACCTTTATCTTTTTTATCTTGGTGACGAGACACACCTTTTAATTTTAAATGTTTTCCATTTAAGAAGAAACCTTCTTTTGGATCAAAGTGGAAGTATCTTAGACCAGTTGCTATGTTTAGTTCATCTAACATATCATTATGTCTTTCAATACTTACTTGAACATTATAAAGATAAGGATTTTCTACACTGTTCCAAAGTATAGGATTTTCAACTGTTATAGGTAAAGCTACCTCAGTAGTTCCTTCTACAATAACATCTTTTGCATTATATGTAACAATGTTTCCATTTGCATCAATAACATTTGCAACAATTCTTACAGCTTCTTTTTCTTCATTTTCGTTAGTTATATTAGCTCTTACAGTTATATTAGCTAATTCATCAGTTACTTCATCTTGAGATATGAACACACCTTGAGATCCTTTGTTCATTAAATCAAAGTGAACATCTTCTGCAATGATTATATTTACATCTCTATATATTCCACCATAGAATGTAAAGTCTGCCATTAGAGGATAAATATCTTCAACATGGCTATTATCTGCTTTAACAGCTATAGTATTTTCCCCACCAAAGTTAACTAAGTTAGTTATATCATATCTAATTATAGAGTATCCACCCTTATGTTGACCAAGATGAACACCATTTACATATACATCAGATACACTATTAACTGCACCAAATTCTATGTATATTCTTTTAGTAGAATAGTTTTTATCTAAAGTGAAGCTTTTTCTATACCAACAAGCTCCTCTATAAAATTCATTTCCTGCAGCACCATCGTATGCATTCCAAGTATGAGGAATGTTTATAGATTCCCAATTAGATACATTAAAGTCTTTACTAGATGCATCTACATCTTCTTTTATAAACTTCCAATCATCATTAATATTTATTAATTTTCTCATTTTCTGAATACCTCCTTAATTAGTTGTTTGATAATATTATATCATGACGAAATGTTTTTTTAGTGTACTAAAATATATTTTGGTGTAATAATTTAGCTTTAATGTTATTTTATTACAATTTTCTTGTAAAAATAAATAGAAATGGTATAAGTTTACATGTAGATAAGCATTTATAATGATTTGGCAAACTAAAAACAACTTAATATTAGTTTGAATTTTAACAATACTTTTATGCAGAATATATTTATTTATATAATTAGTTTTCATATTTTGTAAAGTTATAGAATAATATTTAAATGGAAGATTATATTGATTTGTCGATTTCCTGGGAAATAATAAGAAAAATAAAGAAATATATATAAGGAACATTATGAAAAGTTACATCCAAGATGGCTTAAAAGTAATTAAGCATATCATATAGAAGTGATGTAAGGCGGAATTAATGATGTTGTAAATTTGTTATAGATAGATTAATCATTGGAAAAAATAGTTTTGTGATATAAAAAATATATATTAAATTGAGTATTGATTACTTAAAATATAGTTACTTACGATAATAATTAAAACTAATTAATATATTAGAATAGGAAGAATTGATGGAAATAACAAGGAATAAATATGATAGAAGACTTGAAAAGATGGTGAAGAAGATAAAAATAAAATAGTTAGATTATGTAGGAAATGTATGATAGCGTACTAGAAATAGAAAAGAGGATAGGGAAATAAAGGAGGATTATATGAAAATTTTATTTAGGTATTTAAAAAAATATACATTGCCTATAATATTGATAGTTCTTTTACTGGTAGGTCAAGCTACTTGTGAATTATCACTTCCAGATTATACTTCAAATATTGTTAATATAGGAATACAACAGGGGGGTATAGAGAATGCTGCACCCGAGATAATTAGAAAAAGTGAGCTAGATAAAATCTTGATATTTGTTAATTCATCAGATAAAGATAAAGTATTAAATAGTTACACACTTTTGAGTAAAAGTGATCTTTCAAAGGATGAATATGATAAATATGAAAAGGAGTATCCAAAATTAGCTGATGAGGAGCTTTATAAGCTTAACACTAATGATAAAGATAAAATTTATGAAATTAGTGGTATATTAGCTAAGCCAATAGTAATAGTTTCAAGTATCGAACAGGGTGGAGTCCAAGTTAAAGAAATGGAAAATAAATTAATGGCAACTATTCCACCAATGGTTGCTCAAAATGGAAATATAGATATATTCCAAATATTATCATCAATGCCTGAGGAAAATCGTGATTTTTTAATAAAAGAAATGGATAAGAATTTTAGTAATTTACCAGATACTATGGTAGATCAAAGTGCAGTAAATTATGTAAAAGGCGAGTATAAATCAATAGGTATTAATACAGATAAATTACAAAATGAATATATGATAAGAACTGGACTAATAATGATAGGAATAACATTATTAAGCGTTGTAGCAGCAATACTAGTTGGTTTAATAGGCTCTAGAATAGCAGCTATTTTAGGTAGAGATTTAAGAGGTTCTGTATTTAAAAAGGTTATGTCATTCTCTAATAAAGAAATTAGTGAATTTTCTACAGCATCATTAATAACTAGAAGTACAAATGATATACAACAAGTTCAAACTATGCTTGTAATGGTTTTAAGAACAGTATTCTATGCTCCTATATTAGGTATAGGAGGTGTTTTAAAAGTACTTAAAACTAATACATCAATGACTTGGATTATAGGTTTAGGTGTAGCAGCAGTATTACTATTAGTAATAATAATGTTTATAGTAGTTATGCCGAAATTTAAAATATTACAAAACTTAGTAGATAGATTAAATCTTGTAAGTAGGGAGATTCTTATAGGTCTTCCTGTTATAAGAGCTTTTAGTAATGAAAAACATGAAGAAGAAAGATTCGAAAAGGCTAATAAAGATTTAACTAAAGTTAATTTATTTGTAAATAGGATAATGTCTTGTATGATGCCAGCGATGACACTTGTTATGAATGCATTAACAGTGCTAATAGTATGGAAAGGTGCTCAAAGTATTGATGCAGGTATAATGCAAGTTGGAGATATGATGGCATTTATACAATATACAATGCAAATAGTAATGTCATTTTTAATGATATCTATGGTATCAGTTATGTTACCAAGAGCAGCTGTATCGCTTGAACGTATAGATAAAGTATTAAGTACAAAGTTATCTATAAAAGACCCAGAATTTCCTGTAGAATTTAAAGAAGACAAAAAAGGATATGTTGAATTTAAAAATGTATCATTTAAGTACCCAGATGCAGAAGAGTGTATATTAAATAATATAAGCTTTACAGCGAAGCCAGGAGAAACAACTGCATTTATAGGAAGTACAGGTAGTGGTAAATCAACACTTATAAACCTCATACCAAGATTCTTTGATGTTACTGAAGGTGAAATATTACTGGATGGAGTTAATATAAAAGATGTAAGTCAACATGACTTAAGAGAAAAAATAGGATATGTTCCTCAAAAGGGTGTACTATTCTCTGGAACAATAGATTCTAACTTAAGATATGGAAAAAAAGATGCTAGCGATGAAGAAATAGTAAGAGCTTCAAGAATAGCTCAAGCTACTGAGTTTATAGATTCTAAGCCAGAAAAATATGAAACAGAAATCTCACAAGGTGGTACTAACGTATCAGGTGGTCAAAAACAAAGATTATCTATAGCAAGAGCTATAGCAAAAAATCCAGAAGTTTATATATTTGATGATAGTTTCTCAGCTTTAGACTTTAAAACAGATGCTAAGCTTCGTAAAGTTTTAAAAGAAGAAATATCAGAAAGTACTATATTAATAGTTGCTCAAAGAATAAGTACAATATTAAATGCAGAGCAAATAATTGTACTTGATGAAGGTAATGTTGTAGGAAAAGGAACACATAAAGAGCTTTTAAATAATTGTGAGGTTTATAAGCAAATAGCATTTTCACAACTTTCAAAGGAGGAGTTAGCTAATGAGTAATAAAAGGATCCCAAGAGGACCAATGGGGCATGGTCATATGAAAGGTACAGGTGAAAAGGCAAAAGATTTTAAAGCTACAATGAAAACTTTACTTAAACATCTAAGTAAATTTAAGTTATCTATAATATTAGTTATAATATTTGCAATAGGTAGTGTATCTTTTTCTGTTGTAGGACCTAAAATACTAGGTAAGGCAACTACGAAAATATTTGAAGGGCTAGTTGCGAAGGTTTCAGGTGTAACTGGAGCTGGAATTGATTTTGATGCAATTGCAAAGATACTAATATCTTTACTTGCTTTATATATACTAAGTGCAATATTCTCATTTATACAAGGTTTTATAATGAGTGGAATATCTCAAAAAATAGCATATAATCTAAGAACTGAATTATCTCAAAAAATAAATAGAATGCCAATGAAATATTTTGATTCTAAAACTCATGGTGAAGTTTTATCTAGAATAACTAATGATATAGATACACTAAGCCAAAGTTTAAATCAAAGTATGACACAACTAATAACTTCAATAACTACACTTATAGGTGTATTAATAATGATGTTATCTATAAGTTGGATTATGACAGGTGTTACATTATTAATACTTCCAATATCTATGTTATTAATCTCATTTATAGTTAAAAAATCACAAAAATACTTTAAAGCTCAACAAGAGTACTTAGGCAATGTAAATGGGCAAGTTGAAGAATTATATGGTGGTCATAATATAGTTAAGGTGTTTAATGGAGAACAAGAAGCTATAGAAAATTTTGATATTTTAAATGATAAATTATATCAAACAGCTTGGAAATCTCAATTTTTATCAGGTATTATGCAACCTCTTATGATGTTTGTAGGTAACCTAGGATATGTTGTAGTTGCCATACTTGGAGGGTGGTTAGCTATAAGAAAAACTATTGAGGTTGGAGACATACAATCATTTATACAATATGTAAGAAGTTTTACACAACCAATTACTCAAGTTGCTCAAGTTACAAACTTACTTCAATCAACAGCAGCTGCGGCAGAGAGAGTATTTGAATTTTTAGATGAAGAAGAAGAAGACCAAATAGCTGAAAATGCTGTTAATATTAGTACAATAGAAGGTAAAATAGATTTTGAACATGTTAAGTTTGGATATAATTCAAATAAGACAATAATAAAAGACTTTACAGCTCATGTAAAACCAGGTCAAAAAATAGCTATAGTAGGACCAACTGGTGCTGGAAAAACTACTATAATAAAACTTTTAATGAGATTCTATGATGTTAATTCAGGTGCCATACTAATAGATGACCATAATATAAAGGATTTTAATAGAAGTGAGCTAAGAGAATTATTTGGAATGGTTCTTCAAGATACATGGTTATTCAATGGACCTATAAAAGAAAATATAAGATATGGGAAATTAAATGCTACTGATGAAGAAGTAAAAGAAGCAGCAAAAGCAGCTCATGTTCATCACTTTATACAAACGTTACCAGATGGATATAATATGGTATTAAATGAAGAAGCTAGTAACGTATCTCAAGGTCAAAAGCAATTACTTACAATTGCTCGTGCTATACTTGCAGATCCTAAAATATTAATACTTGATGAGGCTACAAGCTCAGTTGATACGAGAACTGAAATATTAATTCAAAAGGCGATGGATAATCTTATGGAAAATAGAACTAGCTTTATAATAGCTCATAGACTATCTACTATAAAAAATGCAGACTTAATATTAGTTATGAATGAGGGAGATATAATAGAAATAGGCAACCATGAACAATTATTATCACAAAATGGATTCTATGCTAGCTTATATAACTCTCAATTTGAAAATGATGAGGCTATATAAAAAATGTTGATAAATTTGTAAATTTCAATTAAAATAGTATAAGCTTTACAAATAAATAAACATAACAACAAAAGGCGTATAAATTTATTATTTATACGCCTTTTTATGTATTATATTAAATAAGGAGAAGCAATGAAAATTTTAATAGATGGAGATGGATGTCCTGTAATAGGAATAAGTATAGCAGTAGCTAATAAATTTAAAAAAGAAGTAGTGATAATATGTGATACATCACATGATTTTTCTAAATATAATGTAGAAACAGTAGTAGTATCGAAAGGGAATGATTCGGCAGATTTTTTCATTGTAAATAAAGTAACTAAAGATGATGTTGTAGTCACTCAAGATTATGGGTTGGCTGCAATGGTTCTTTCAAAAGGTGCTCACGTTATAAATCAAAATGGATTTATATACAATGATTCAAATATAGATCAACTTTTATTTACTAGACATATTTCTAAAAAAATAAGGCAAAGTAAAGGTAGGATAAAAGGTCCGAAAAAAAGAAATAAAGAAGAGGATATAAGGTTCGAGGAATCTTTGATTAAATTAATTAAAGAATATGACAAGCAATATTAAGTATATTTATAAGGAGTACTAACAATATGGAAAGTAAATTAAAAAATATAGATAGTATAATTTTTGATTTAGATGGAACTTTATGGGATTCTACTAAAGGAGTAGCAGATTCATGGAGTGAAGTTTTAAGTAAATATAATTTTAATAAAAAAGAAGTAAGTGTAAATGAAATAAAAGGTTATATGGGATTAACTTTAGATGAAATTGGAAAAAGAATGATGCCAGATATAGAAGAAAGTACAAGAACTAAATTATTAGAGGAATGTGGTAAATTTGAAAATAAGTATCTAATTCAAAAAGGGGCAGTTATTTATGATAAAGTTGAGGATACATTAGAAGAATTATCAAAAAAGTATAAGTTGTTTATAGTTAGTAACTGTCAAGATGGATATATAGAATCATTTTTAGAATTTTCTAAGTTTGATAAATATTTTATAGATTTTGAATGTCCAGGAAGAACGAATTTACCTAAAGCTGATAATATTAAATTAGTAATAAGAAGAAATAAACTAAATAATCCTATTTATGTAGGGGATACTCATTTAGATGGTGAGTCAGCTAGAAAAGCCAATATACCATTTGTATATGCAAGATATGGATTTGGTAAAACAGAAGAATATAATCATGCAATAAATAAAATAGAAGAATTATTAGAATTAGAATAAATATAAAAATATGATTTATGGTTAACATATAAATAGAATGTTTAGGAGGTCATAAATCATGCAAGCAATTTTTGAAAATCAAAAGATAAAAGTTATACTTATAGATCAAGATGACTTAGAAAATAAAAGTCATATATTTAAAATAGAGATAAAAGAATTTGATACCCCTGCACTAAATATTGAATATGATGAAAGTGAAGATGCTATAATAACAACTTGGATAGAAGATGATGTTGATAGTTCTCCGAAAGGTCATGTAATATATAAACTTTTTAGTTTAATTGAATTTGAAGTATGTGAAATAATTAAATTTATTATAAAACATATGTAAAAATAAATAGTATAACATAATAAGAAAGCTAATTATATTGTTTTTAAGATGATTAACAATATAATTAGCTTTTGTATTTTTGAAAGGTTTAAAATTAATTATAATGTCTAAATATAGAATAAATATAAAATAGTTTTAAAAAAGTGTTTAACTAACTTTTAAAAAGTAGAAATATGTTGCACTATTAGTACTATTATGTTACTCTAAAAAGGTCGTTAAATTTAAAGTCAATTTTTAATATAAACTTAATATAAAAATAAGACAATCAATTAGGAGGAAAACAGTGAAAAATATATGTGTCATAGGAAGTCTAAATATGGACTTAGTAGTAAAGGTAGATAATAGGCCTAAGGGTGGCCAAACAGTAATTGGTGGAGATTTTAAAGAAGTTCCAGGTGGAAAAGGAGCTAACCAAGCTGTTGCAATGGCAAGACTTGGTGGAAATGTAAATATGATAGGTAAAGTTGGAAATGATGGATTCGGACAAACTTTACTTAATGCCTTAAAAAATGACAATGTAAACACTGAATTTATAAATAAAGATAATATATCTACTGGAGTTGCTATGATAACTGTAGACAAGAATGCAGAAAATTCTATAGTAGTTGCACCAGGCGCTAACTTTAAGGTTGACAATGATTATATAGACCAAAGTATAGAAGGAATAAAAAATAGTGATATAGTTGTGCTTCAACTTGAGACACCAATAGATACTATAAAATATGCTCTAAGAAAATCTAAGGAATTAGGAAAGTATACTATATTAAATCCAGCACCAGCAGTTAAGTTAGAGGATGATATAATATCTAATGTAGATTTATTAACTCCAAATGAAACAGAATTAGAAATACTAAGTGGAGTAGAAATAAAGAATGAAGATGATATTCAAAAAGCTGCTCAAACTATGATAGATAAAGGTGTAAAAGAACTTATAGTTACTTTAGGTTCTAAAGGAAGCTTATACATAAATAAAGAAAAATCTATGTTTAAAAAAGCATATAAAGTAAATGCAATAGACACTACTGCAGCAGGGGATAGCTATACAGGCGCATTAGCAGTTGCGCTTGCAAATAATAAGAATGTAGAAGAGGCAATGGATTTTGCATCTAAGGTTGGAGCTTTAAGCGTTCAAAAAGAAGGTGCTCAAAGTTCATTACCAACATTAGAAGATGTAGAAAATTTTAGGGGGTAAACAATATGAGAAAGACAGCATTAATCAACAGTGAAGTATCATATACAATATCAAAAATGGGTCATACGGATAGTTTAACTATAGGTGACTGTGGTTTACCAATACCAAACAATGTGAATAGAATAGATTTAGCACTTAAATATGGAGTGCCATCATTTATAGAAACATTAGATACAGTTTTAGAAGAATTATGTGTAGAAGAGATAGTACTTGCTGAGGAGATAATTGAAAATAATCCTAGTATATACAATGAAATCTTAAAAAGATTTGAAGGAATAAACATAATAATGGTTAGTCATGAAGAATTTAAAAATATGACTAAGGAAAGTAAAGCTGTAGTTAGAACAGGAGAATGTACTCCTTACGCTAACATAATACTAAAATCAGGAGTTGTATTTTAAATGAAAAACCCTATTTTAAAAATGAAAGATATAGTTAAAGAATTCCCAGGTGTAAAAGCATTAGATGGAGTTAATTTAGAACTATACGAAGGAAAAGTAATGGCCCTTATGGGTGAAAATGGAGCCGGAAAATCAACACTTATGAAAATACTAAGTGGTGTATATAAAAAAGATGGTGGACAAATATTTTATAAAGGTGAAGAAACTGATATAAAAGGTCCTAAAGATGCTGGAGAAAAAGGTATAGCAATAATACATCAAGAGCTTAATCTTTTACCAGATTTAAGTATAGGTGAAAATATATTTTTAGGAAGAGAACCTAAAAAAGGATTTGCTATAGACTTTAAAAAACTTTATAGTGATGCAGACAAACTACTTAGAAAATTAAACTTAGATATAAGCTCTAAGGAATTAGTAGGTAATTTAAGTATTGCTCAACAACAAATGATTGAAATTGCAAAAGCACTTTCATTAGATGCTCAAATAATAATAATGGATGAGCCAACTGATGCTCTTACAGATAAAGAAACAGATAGTTTATTTAAAGTAATAAATGAATTAAAAAATGAAGGTAAAGCTTTAGTATATATATCTCATAGATTAAAAGAAATATTTGAGATATGTGATTACATAACGGTTTTAAGAGATGGAAAGTATGTTGGAAGTGAAGATTTAGCAAATCTAGACGAAGACAAGATGATAGAAATGATGGTAGGTAGAAAGCTTACTGATCAATTCCCTAGATTAGAAACTGAAATAGGAGAAGCTATACTTAAGGTTGAAAATCTTTGTAGTGAACATGTTGATAATGTATCATTTGAAGTAAAGTCTGGTGAAATTTTAGGTATATCAGGTCTTATGGGAGCAGGAAGAACGGAACTTGCAAAAACTATATACGGACACTTTAGAAAAACTAGTGGTAAAGTATATATGAAAAATAAAGAAATAAACAATAAGTCTGCAAAAGAAGGACTTAAAAATAGAATAGCATACGTATCTGAAGATAGAAAAGGTGATGGACTTATATTAGAATTATCTGTTAGAGAAAATATGGCTATATCATCTTTAAATAGAATGTCATCATTCTTTAGAATTGATAAGAAGAAAGAACTTGATAGAGTTAATGATTATATAGGTAGAATGAGAATTAAGACTCCAAGTGAAAACCAATTAGTAAAGAATTTAAGTGGAGGAAACCAACAGAAAATAGCAATAGCTAAGGCTCTTATGACTCATCCAGATGTTTTAATACTTGATGAGCCAACGCGTGGAGTTGACGTTGG
>JAEIGA010007615.1_pt1 | contig 16423 bp, 19 predicted proteins | sample 9270691 | NCBI WGS metagenome assembly JAEIGA01 (sample SAMN17057246, study PRJNA624740) | gut metagenome | biome: biome; isolation source: fecal sample | host: Bos grunniens | place: China: Xizang | collected 2019
ACCTCGCACGGGATCGCATATGAAGTTCCGGCAGTAGTGTTTCTGTACCCGGTCGAGAATGTGATGTCGCTCGTTGTGACAGTTGCGTATCTCTTGTAGGTGTAGCCTGTTGTCGATGCGTTTGATGAGTATAGCGTTGTCCGCTCACCAACAAAGCCGATTGTGTTTGCGTATGTGCTAACATTTGCAGCCAACTTGAACTTTATCAGGACAGCATCATAACCGCTGATGCTTAATGAAAGTGTCTGTGCTGCAAATGCACTTTCATCGTCAACATTCGTCCACAGCAATGTCATGCTCATGCCGACATTTAACAGACCGTTCCGTCCGTTGCCGTATTGCATTGCAATTGCCATCAACTCACCTCCGCAATTATCTCCCCGCCTTCTGCCGTAATGACAGATTGAAGATGCTGTATACCGTTCATTTCGATTCTCAAAGCGTATGTATCAACAACTGTTGCGTCCTCTGCTGTAATCTGCAAAGCATCTCCCGCTTCAATCCACGGCCACCCTTGCATCGTCAGTTCGGTCGGTGTGAAGGCAACCGCATCTGTGTGCGGAGCAAAGTTGGTTTTAATCAGGTTCGTGATTGTTGACAAGTCCGCTCCTGATATGTTCGCAAGGATCTCGTTCCCTGTCATATCGTACACGCTTGCACCTCTGCTGATCGTAATGTTGGTGACATTGTCGGCATTATCTTCGCTGCTGTAATTCGCAACAACTGTGCCGATTGGGTCAACATCGTACTCATCCCACCAACACTCCGCATAATCGCCCGGAGAGACGGAAATCGGAGATGAATCGTCAAGCCTTAATGTCTCAAACCCGCCAAATCTGTCTGTTTTCACGAACTCTGCTCTTGTTTCAAGGAGGCCGTTTATCAGTTTGATGTAATCTATGCTGTTAACATATGTTCCGTTTGAAATGGCCTTTGAAGTAATATCTGATGCCGACCTTATATACTGTATTTTCTGCGTTCCTGTGCTTTTTATCGCAATTGGTGCATCGTAAGTGGAAAGGCCATACTGCGTTAGTGTTGGTGCTGATGTTAAATAACCGGTTGATGTCAGCGTCAGCATATCATTTCCAACACGAATGATTATATTATTGCCTTGTGTGAGTTTTTGTATGCTTGCGAATTCCGAAGAACCAACCATATATGTGCCGTTTTGACACCAAAATCCGGCATTCGCTATCGTATCTGAACGGCAAATAACAGGCACTAATGCACCCGGTTCGACCTTTTGAATCACTTCATCGTAAGAAACGGCATTTTCCGTTAACAGCGTAGTAATATAGCACGGATAAAACAACCACGGAGCGTGTCTCCGTAATGCGGTTTCGTTGGAATCAAATATTTTTTCTTTTTTTTGATTATATGTAATATCAAGTCCGGCATCGGTTATTGCTTTCGCAACAGCGACACCAAACGCTTCATATGCTGCTGCATCATAACTCGGCAGATCCACACTAATAAATGAAGGAAGTGTGTTCCATGTATAATGGAATTGGTACAGAATCGGTGTTTCATAGTACATTTGTTCATATTGTTGGAGTGAATCATCATCATATATGTCAAAATTTAATTGTTCACCATTTGAATTCCAAAAATATGTATGAGGATATGCTTGAGTTGTTGACGAAGAACCCTGACTGACCAATCCTGTGCCGAATGCCGTTGCCTCTAACGCAGATTGCCTGACATAAATCGATGATGAATATGTAAATTCAGGCAAGCCGGGATATTCTGTCAGATTGGGGAATGATTCGCTGTATGCCGTGACCTGTCTGTGTGCCATGCTCTGATGGTCTCTCGGACAGCTTTCGATTCTGAATGTGCCGTAAGGGATATAAAACACCTCGTTGACGGAATCCCATGTGCCGTCCCAAGTGCCTGATGCAATCGCAGTCTTATCGGCAGCTGACAGAGACGAGCAATCGATTTCGATGCCCGCCTCGATTGTCATGCCGTACATATTACCGATGCCGACTGTCTCAAATTCCAAAACAGATGCCTCGGCCAAGCCGAATTTAAAAGTGCTCTGTGAACAGAGCGATTCCGTAAACTTGACCGATTCCTGAACCACATTGTCATTGGTGATGTCAGGAAACTCACCGTTAGGGAAATGAACACGGAAGTTCTTATATACTCCGTCCGTCTTGAATAATGCCTGAACCGTTGATGGTATAGTCAGCATCTGATCACCTCTGTGTTATCGTGACGGTCTGCACCCGCCAGAACTTGCTGTTGACCATATCCCACTTTGTCGCATTGGTCGTATCCAAAAAGACATTAGTGGTCACTGTGTCGCCTGTGTTATTCACATACAATGTGACCGGATAATAGCCTTCGATACTGCGCTGTGAGGTCAATAGCGTCTGGAAAGCAGTCCATGCAGTTGCGTCCTTGAATCCGAGCTTGACAGTGCCGGAGATCCTTGTGCGAGTTACTACACGGTGTGTTACATAGTTGCCGTCCGTCCACTCTTCAAAGACATCTTCCTGGTTGACATTGTAATTCTGTATATCGGCATAATTTGTCAGATCTGTGCTGCCGATTTGGAAAAATACCATGCTCATGCGTTCGCCCCCAATGCATTGTAATTCGTTGCCTTGGTGCGGATGTTATTTTCCTGTCTCACGACCTTGAAGATCCTGCTTGTGTCGCCCTGGATAATTATCGGCCTGCTGTTTATCGCGTTTGCGAGCCTGTCATAATCCACCCTTGAACTCTGAGACACCTGAGACATACCCGGATCGCTCGATACAGCCGAGAAATCACTCGCAGCCAACTGCACCATGCTCTGGATACTTCTCTGCACCGGATTAAGGTTGTGCTCGATGCCCATTGCCACGCCGGGCGGAATCCATTTACCTACCTCATCCGCAAATAACTTGGACGGAGAACCGATGCCAAGCGCTGCCTTTGCGCTCTCCAGCGCACTGGCGGCAATGCTTCTCAAAGAATTAAACAGATTTGAGGCAGCGCTTTTAATTCCGTTTATTATGCCGTTGATAACCTGCCTGCCAAGGCTTGCCCAATCAATGCTTTTAAAGGCGCTCACGCACTGTGAGAACAGCTGCGGTACGAAGGTCAACAGCTGCGGAATGGCCTGAACAATTCCCGCCAGCACTGCCATTAAGAGTTGTATACCGGCAGATATCAATGCCGGAAGGTTCTGTATCAGCGCACTGACTATCATCGGTATCATGCTTGTTATTGTCGCAATGAGCTGCGGCAGACTTGCCACAATGCCGTTGATTATTGCAATCAAAAGCTGTATACCCGCTTCAATCAGCTGAGGAAGCGCGCTGACCAAAGCCGCGACCACCTGCGGAATAATTGCTATCACCGCCGTGATCAGTTGAGGCAATGCAGTGGTTATTCCCTGGATCAAAGCGAGAAGCATGTTCACACCGCCGGTTATCAATGCCGGGAGGCTTGAGATAAAGCCCTGGAGCAAACTGGAGACGATTCCCACGGCAAGCGGTACCATCTGCGGGCCTATCGTTGTAAAGATGCTTGTTATAACTGTCGGCAGCTGCTCTGCAAGCGGCTGCATCATCGACATTATATTCGTCAGCAGATTCCCGCCGCTCTTTGCGAAGTTTTCCAGCGCTTTGTCGAGGCCCTCTCCGGTCGTCATTGCCGCGAGAAGATTCTGGAAACTCGCTTTTGCCGCACTCATAGAGCCGGTCAGCGTGGTCTCCGCTTCAGCTGCGGCAACACCCGTCAGGCCAAGTTCGCCTTGAATGACATGGATTGCTTCATATACATCGCCCAGGTTGTCGATGTTATACTCAACGCCCGAAAGTTCACTCGCATCAGCAAGGAGCCGCTCCATCTCGGTCTTGGTGCCACCATAGCCCAGCTTGAGGTTATCAAGCATCGTGTAATTCTGTTTTGCAAAACCCTGATATGCTGACTGAATAGATCCTATATCGGTACCCATTTTTGCGCTGTTGTCTGCCATGTCCATAATGGCAGTATTAGCCGCATCAATGGCTGCCGTTGTATCTCCGCCAAACGCTTGTTTGAGAGACGCGCCAAAGCTGACCGCCTGTTCCGCGTAGCTGTTGGCCGATATCCCGGCAGAAGCCGCTTCAACGGCAAACTGCTTGGCCTGTTCAGCGGCATCGCCGTAAATGGTCTCTAATCCGCCGAAGCTCTGCTGAAGATCTCCGCCGGCAGAAAATGCATCCTTGAGGAGCTTGCCGACTGCGGCCGCACTGACCACTTTTGCAAGTGTTCCGAGCAAAGCGCCGCCGATTTTTCCGCCAGCAGATGAACCGGCGCTTTCAGCTCCCGGGCTTATTATATTTTCGATATTGTTCGATATGCCTTGCGCTTTTGGAACAATATTGACATACGCTGTTCCGAGATCAGCCATTAATTAATCCTCCAACATAGACGCACGCCATTTGCGGAAGTCCTCCGCGCTGTCGAAGCCTGTAATCTCATTTTCATCGGCAGTTTCGCCGAGGATTATCTTCAGAACAGACTGAGGAGGTTTATGCCCTCTGCGTCCCTTTTCGCTAACCAGCTGCCAGCTTATTCCGCGAATACTGTCGCAGATCATAGCAAGCAGCAAGGTGTTAAACGGCCATGTAACGCCGCTTATTTTCCTAATAATACGCGAATCCGGCCCCAAGCCCGCAGCCAGCGTGGCCGCCGTTTTGAGTGGCAGCGCACGCCAGTTATAAACATGATAGGTCTCGGCAAAGTCGCAGATCAGTGCGTTCTCGTCAAGACCTACCATGCGGGCGAGGCTAATCAGTTTTTTAAGGTGTCTCCTCCGCCCTGCATTATCTCAGTCAGGGCTTTATTCACTTCGGCGAACGGAACGCGCCCGTCATAACTCTTGCCAATGTGCTCAAAGAGCGCCTTCTTTTGCTCCTTACCCAGAAGCATCTCAACTAATTTCGAGACCGCCGCGAGTCTGTCAAACTCGTTCGCGCCCTCGTCCATTCCTGTGACTATAAGCTCAACGAAGCGCATGTCATCTGCACGCGCCTCGTCAAACTCAAAATGAAAACCGTTGGAAGTTGTACCAACTTTCATGTCCTCGCCCTCCGTTTAATTTATTATCAGGTGCTGCTGGAGCTGCCGAGCTTGATATATTCGTAGTGTGTTACACCGCTCGAGTTCGGCAGCGCATTGATAGTGATCTCGTATCCTATCGGCTCATCGTCCTTGTAAACGACCTCGCCGACCTCGGAGATGGCACCGTCAGGAATGACCACGCGCTTCAGAGCGCCGCCCTTGAGAGACATCTCGATAACATAGCATGCATCAGCGAGCTGGTCGGCTGTCGCCTGAACGGTGATGGCCGTGCCGTTCACTGTTACCTTGCTGTCACCGTATATTGTCTTGAGCACATTCTCGTTCAAGGCCTCGATGAGAGTCAGCGTCCATTCGTCTGTCTTTTCATTCTGAAGCACCAGCACGGTCGCGCCGCCCCAGGCTTTAACATTGTCAGAGCTTGGAGAGTTGTTATTGCTCACGCCGTCCTCGGAGACATATCCAAGTTCTTTGAAGGCGGCATCGAGCGAAGTTGTTGCATCTGTCGGAAGAGTTGAGCCAAGAGCCGCACGAAAGACAGCTCCGGACACTTTAGGCTTGCCGGCAGAAACATTCGCAACAGTAGGCATTTAAATGTCCTCCTAAATAAGATAATGCACGACATCAAATACAGCCTGATACCGGCAATGCTTCGTTGTCGTGTCCGTAAAGTTATAGCTTGAATTTAATTCGCAGCGGCTTATCTCGTCTTTCGTGACAATGGCCTCCATAGCGTATGTCACTTCAGCGCAGAGATTTGCCGCTTCGTCAATTGTTTTGGCCCATGCCTGAACGGCAAGAGTCGCCGTTCGGATCTTGTTGCTGACCGAACCGCCCGTGCGCTCCACCGTAACAAACTTGTCGGGCGGATTGGCTGGGACAGCTCCGGCAACAGGAACTGACAGTTCTGCATCAAGATAATGAACCACAAATTCTTCTATCAGCATTTAATCAGCCTCCCATCGCCTTCAGCAAAGTGTTGTTTTTAAGATTGTCGAGCCGCGCCTTGTAGTCGGCAGCCTTGACCGCAGCAATAGCAACGAAACTGATCGGATGGGCGCTCTCGACTTCGTAACCGGCTCCGGCTCTCGCCTGGATCTGTCCGGCCGCCGCATTGAGAGTGCTTTGCATTTCAGCAGACTTCATCAGCTCGTTCAGCCCGGCAAGATTCAGCTTAAACTTGACATTACTCACAGCGCTCCACCCGCACTTTCTTATGCCAGGGAGTCGGAATGTTCTCCTCGATTCCCTCAATGGTATCGCCGAATGTCCGGAACTTACGGCCGAAAAACTCGACCTCGGTGTCCTTCCAATTGTGCGTGTCGCCCTTTGGCAAGCCGAGCATGTATTCAATGCGTTTGCCGTAAAGGCTTATTGAGCTTGTGATATCGTCTGTTGTCGGTTCGCCAACGAGCACATTGTCAACGGTGACTGTGCTGTCAACCATGACAGGTTCGTTAAGGCCGTCAAAAATAAGCGTTGACCCGACTTTCTTCTGTGTTTTGACATGCAGCGTGACTGTGATGCCCTTCACTGAGACACCACCTCCGGAACAAGCTCCTGTGTCGGAGAATAGCTTCCGATTTTGTTGCCGCCGCCGAGCAGATTCTTGTCAGTCTTGCTGAGATAGATCTCGCCAACAGACCCGCCGGAGATAGTCCAGCTTTGTGAATAACCGAGGCCGCTCATGCTTCCCTGTGTCGCGCCCATTGGGACGCCGCTCGAAGAGCCGTCACCGAGCGCCCTTATCACCATACGGCACGAGACGACCTTCTTGGCATCTGCACTCGCAGCTGCATTATATACATCGATTAAAACGGCTGCATCATCCAGCAGTGTTGAACAGACATCAAGCTCGGCCGTGTCCATTGTCCTCGACATTCTCGCCTGGACATCGGTTGTTGTCGCATAAGCTGCCATTAGTTTACCTCATTTCTTCGTGGTTGTTTTCTTTTTGGCCGGTGGCCTTTTCACCGGTTCAGCGGGTGCCGGTTTCGCGGGTGGGGAGGCGAGCTTGTGGCCCGCCTCCAAATATTCGTCAAGCCGCGTTTCGGCCACCCACATTGTTGACCCGGTGATATTGTTTATCATCCGGATCATAGTGATTAAGACTGAGGAACAGCGCCTGCGAGCAGGTTGAAGCAGTTGGTGTCAGCACGGAAACCGATTTCGATTTCTGCGCGGACAGCGAACATGTTGTGCTCCCAGAGGTTGACCTGAGTGCTGTTGATTGTGAGGCCGGTCTGGTCCGCGAAACGGATCTGTACGCCTTCAACTGTGCCGTACATAGCCTGGCTCCAGTCACCGGCAATACCCACGATAGCGGGAGTGCCAGGAGCAGTGCCAACACCGGCTTCACCGGCAACATAAACGCCACGGCCTTCAACAACAGGAGCGCCGAGGACACGATTGACAGCACCGTCAACACCGTTCACAAAGATGGGACGGCCGGTGGTATCAGCAGCACCGAGAAGGAGACCGATGCCTGTCGGGGACATTGCGAAGCCGTTCAGGCTGCCGCCGTGATTTGCGATGTCGCCATAAGCAGCAACAAGGCCGTCATAAGTGGTCTTGCCACCGGAAGGAATGAGGCTCTGAGCCGTGCAGCCAGCAAAGGTGTCGAAGTTGCCACCAGGAGCATTGACAGCACCGACTACAGTCGCATCGAACTTATTGGCGAGTGCGAGAGGAAGGCGTGCAACAAGTGCATCATAGAGAGCAGCTGCGTCTCTTCTGAACTCATCAGAGAAGGGAACGATGACAGCCAGTTTGTAAGCTTGCATGAGCTTTGTGCTCAGTCCGGGATTGCTGACCGGCTTTGCATCGGTCTCATCGACCCATGCAGCAGTAGGATCGGAAGTGATGACCGGGATCTGAACGCCACGGCCGGGGAGTGCGATCTGGCGGGCGAGCTGCATGATTGCAGAAGCGCCCTGAGTTTTCTGGAGTATCTCCTGGGCTACTTCAGCCGGGAGAGTGATGTTTGTTCTGTTGGTAGAAATACCTGACATTTTAATGTCCTCCTAAAAATTTAAGGTAAGTTATCTCGGGCCCAGTCTGCGAACTGGTCGCGTGTCTGGCCCTTCGGTGTAAGATGAGATTCACCCGCATCTTTTACGACCGGATATTTCGGTGTCGCAAAGGCGAGGATCTCGTCAGCCTGTTTCGCACAGGCTTCCTCAGTTTCCCCGGTCAGCAGATTCACCGGGATGTTCTTTTCATTGGCGACCTTCTCGCGGGTCAGCCTTATGGTCTCGGCATTTTTCATGCCAGTCAGTTCGGCAGTCAGCGCTTTGATCTGTTCCTGCGCTTTTGCCATTTCTGCCCCGCTCTGGTCGGTGAGCTGTTTCCGGAGATCATCAACCTCGGACTTGGCCGCATTAATGTCGGCGCCGTTGATGCTCATAATCTCGTCAATCTGCTCCTTTGTTGCTTCGGGGAATAACTTGGTAATGTCTGTGCGTTTCATGTTATCCTTTCTCTGCTACGCTTTTAACGAGGTCGCTTCTCTTGCAGCTTGCCGCTTTACGCCCGGCCGGCAAATCTATGATCAGCGCTCATTGTGATAGCGTTTGATCCGTTCTCTGAGTTCGTCAACGAGGTCTGTGTCCTCGAAAAACTCCGCTCTTGCGATGTAATCGCGCCATTTTTGAATCGAGCTTCCGCCGAGAAGCCAATCCACATGCTCAACGATGTTCGGCTTTAGGTTTTCGGCGACATCATAAGGATGCATACACGCCATAAACTCGTGGAAAAATGTGTCATCACCGTTTCCCAGCTTATACATGATCGGAAGCTCCGGACTCGGGCTTTGGGTTATCCATTTTTCGCCGCGTACCCATGCAGCGCACTCGCGGGCATAGGCATCCGGAATCCGGACACACTGAAAACTGTTCCACGCATCCACGGCATAAACAGTGCCGTAAGCATCGAGCCTGTCTCCAAAGTTCCGGCACGCGAAACCATACACAAGGCCCTCATCATGCTCAATGCACTTCTTTACAAAATCACGGCTCGGAAGAACATCGTCCTGAATGTGCCAGGTGCCTCCGTCCCCGATCCGCGCCGCAAAGCTGTCCATGCATGCTCTCAAGTTTCCTTTTTTTTCGGTGTCGTTATAAACTTCGATGTTTTCCGCGCCCTGCTCCTGAAGCATCGGTATGAGAAAATCATTCACATACCACATGCGCTGCGGGCACGCATGGATAAGTATTTTCATGCATACTCCTCTCGGTATTTCCTGAGATAGTTTACGCGTATTATGTTGGGATTAGTCCACCAGTCGTGAAAACCGCAGAAGTGAACTATCGCCGGGCTTGCCGTATAACCTGTTGACATGTTTTCATTGAATCTCAACGGGATTATTGCCGCTTTGTCCTGTTCGATGCCGTATTTATTCCAAGCGTCTTGATCGGCAAACGGCTGCGGGACTTCTATGAGAAACTTGGCCATGACATCCTCGATCTTGTCCTCGCGCATCTGCTTGAGATTAATGACCGAAACACCCATGTTGTAATAGATATCTCCAAAGAGGCGCTCACGGCCATGATGCGCAATGTATTCCGGTACAGAAGCAAACCATTTGCCCTCGAGCGGAATGTCCCACATCGGCTGAAGGCTGTCGCAGATAATAGTGTCGATGTCCAGATGGATGACCTTGTCGAGATCCGACAGAAGTGTCGGATAGTAGACTTTAAGCAAATTGATATACCCGCCGAAACGGTTGCCAATATTTACGCTGTTATCGAACATGTGCTGGTCGCTTATGTTGATTATCTTGCAAGGCATCGGCAGTTCAAACGGCAGCTCGTCATGCTCCGCAAGAATAAACACATTCGCGTCCGGCTCGTGCTCCGCCAGGGAACGCAGCGAGGGTAGGATCCACGGATAGACATGGTGTGTCATCGCATATACAATGTTCATACATCAAGCTCCTCGGCTTCGGATGATTCCCGCTCTTTCCGTTTTTCATAATTACTGCGCTTTTGCTCGTTTATCTTTTCGGAGTTTTCCGCATAGATCTCTCGGCGCATAGCGTTTATCTTGTCTTGAGGGCTTCCGGGATTTGATTTATACATGTCATAGTATTTATCAGGATCATAGCCGGCGACATTCGTTCTGGAATTGAACCGAACAGCATAAGTGCAGTCGCAGTTCGCATGGATGTGCTCTGCATGGCCGCTCTTCAAAGCCTTTTTTGATGCTCTCTGCCATCCTCTTGAAGCAAGAGTGATGCAAAAAGCGCAAGTGTCACCCATCGGGATCCACGCCCACTCAGCGCCGTCTCTGATCGCGTTCTGCATCGTTGTGTCGACACCCGTCTGCTTCACGAGCCGTCCGATTGCTGCGGAGATTATCTCTTCGTTTTCTGTCTTTGATGTGCCGACAACAGCCTTTGCAACTTCTGACATTTCGGGTGTCGGCGCCGGAACAGCCGGAGCCAATGTCATGCCTGATGCTGCCGCAACTCCGTCATACATTCCCGCCGCAGCTGCTGCCGCAGCTTCACCGTACTTCGTTGAAACCGCATAAGCATATTCGATAAGCGCGTTCATTTCTTTCTGAGTCTGCGGGATCTGATTCGCTTCGAGATAAGTGCGAACCAGTTCAGCGGCCTTGTCATTAACTTTGCGGAGCAGTTGTATGTACTTTTCCCAAGCCGTTGACGATATAGTCATCAGACCTCAAGCTCCTCCAGGACCGCCATGCCTCTTGCTCTCTGCTCCTGGGCCTTTATTCTGCGAACATCCGCCTGACTGAATCCGATCATCTCAAGGAAGGTGTCAGTCTCGCCGAAGTTCGGTCTCACAGATGCAATCTTGATGGCCGCATCGGCCGTCACCGCGACAGACGGCATCGCCGGATTCTTGAAGTGTGCCATGACAGCTTTTTCTTCATCGCTGAGATCTTCAAGTGTTCTTTCGGAGCTGATTGCCAGCGCCATGAGAATTATCGTCCTGAGTGCATCACCATTGCCGGCATTGAGCTGTTCAGCCATGCCGACAAGCGTCTGGGACTGTGCGAGGATAGCATCCGAACTGGTCGGATTTGCATCGTTGACCACGCCTGTGTCCATGACGGTCAGTCCCGTTGCTGCTGAAAACTGTGTGGCAAGGTTTCTCAACATCTCGGTGTGCGGTGATATGTTGCCCTGACTCAGCTGGCCGAAGCTCGGTTTTTCGCCTGTTTCCGGATTAGTTGTGCCGACAAGCATGTTTCCAACATACTGTTTAAACTTCTGATTAATCAGCACATCGTACTGGTCATCTGTTACGCCGAGCAGATATTTCTGAGGCGCCGTGGAAAACTCAAGACCGATTGTCGCGTTTGCGACCGTTCTAACATAGCCCTGAATCAGTCTGCGGATAGGTTCTTTAATGCGTGACCGTCCGAACGGTTTCATCGTGGTCGCGTTCCAGATGACAGGCTCCATCAGAGGGCGGCCCATCTTGTGCGGGAATCTTTCCCAGATCCATCGGTTATCTATGCGAGTGAGCACGATTATTGCATCATCAAGATAAAGATTGATAACGGACGGGCTCCATTCATGCGCATCGTTGTCCGGGATTTGATCCATTATGGCCATGCCGTAAGCAATGCGGCCCTGTTCTCCGTCCCATCGTGCCGCCGAAGTCCTCGGCGAATGGAAGCGGATCTTGCACCCGAGTTTCTTGTCAGCACTCAAAGTGGCAAAGGTGCACCCGTATTTCAGCTCATCACGGCAGACCTTCATGTATTCCGTAATAAGGTTGTTATTCAACACAAGCTCATCAAGCGCATCCACCGTCTCGCCGTTTGTGCCGACAAAACCGTCAAACATAGACCGCGCCGCAAGCACATCCACGCACTTCGCGCCCCATGCGCAGCCGATTTCAAGGCCCCTCATCCCCTGCGGGAGAGCAATGCCGAGATTGACCTCGCCCAGACTGATGTTGCCGTTATAATAACGGTCTTTTTCTGCGTTTTTGTGCATGTGCGTGTGATAGATATGCAGAAGATCCTGAAGTGCGTCTGCGTCCTTCTTTGCCAGTCCTATTGAATTGGGATCAATTCTTATGTTCATCCGTGTCACCCTATCCTCATTGTTTTATTCGGATTCCGTTTACTTGTTTTTGCTCCCCATAAAGCAAGGGCTGCTGCTTCAATCGGTGCAGAATTGTCACCTCCGAAGCCCCAGCCTCCGCTTATTGGTCTCTTTGTTGCAGATATCGCGCTTTCCCGCAGTGCGTCTTGCCCGCGATACCATGTCAGTGTTTTTTCGTTAAGTGAATCGCATATCGTGCCGGCAGCTGCCATGACATCCTTTGCAGTCGGCCTTATTACCGAGCCTTTGAATCGCCATGTGTCGCTTATCTTCTCAACAAGCACATCAGCGCCGTTCTTGCCGTCAATGACCACGGCAGATGCTTTGTTATATCGTTCATTAAGCCAGTCGGCAAGCCATTGTGTTCCGTGTCCGGTCGGTCGGCGCTCTATCATTGAGACCCTTGCCGGGCCGTTGTCCGGAATCACCGCGCCGCACAGCACCACCTCGGAACCGTCAAATGAAAACTTAATGCCATAGGCCGTCTTGCCTTCAGGCTTCAGCTCATCCGAGACACAGCTGTCCCAGAGATTTGCCGGGATCACATATTCAATCTGCTTTTCGCATACCGGTGCCCACCATCCTAAACGCTCACGGGCAAAGCCGTCCCGGCTCATGCTCCTCAGCTCTTCAGCAGTAAAATCTTCTGTTAGTCTTATTCCAAGCGCCGGGTTGGTGGTATACCATAAGCACCTATCTTCAACATTAATACCGTCTATGCCATCGGCTACAGCGCTCCACTCATGCCATGAATCGTGCTTACCTGGGTCATTTAAACAGATGCTTCGCCTTCGCCTGAACACGCTGCCGGGGCAGCCGGGATAAGGCGGAGTGCCCGTGTAAATAATTTGCCGCGTACCGGTTGCGGATGCACTTAGCGTTGCCATTATCGCTTCGACCTGCTCATCCGTTATTTCTTGCGCCTCATCATAAACAACCAAAGAGATCCCATCGAAGCCTCGAGCCGCTTGTCGGGATCGCGCCGAGAACTCGATGGAGCCTCCATTTATCAGCTCTATGCACTCTTCGCCATTGGTATATCTTATTGACTTAACAATATCCGTAATTTCTGGATGCGCTTTGTCTGTGAACATTGCCGCCAATCTACGGAACGATTTTTTGCTGGTTCGCACTTGGTGCGCGGTATGGAGTATTTTCTCGCCATTTACAACAAGGCCGAAAAACTCTCGAGCCTCAAGACAGACATTTTTGCCGTTTTGTCTCGGCAAGGAGAGCCCTGCGGATGTGACAGTATAATTGCCTTCATCTCGCCCGAGCCAGCAATCTATGACCATTTTTTGCCACTCATCTAAAGCAAAACCATATGCCGCCATTAAATATGCCGCGTCATCACCATCTGTGCTTGATCTATATGGCTCTACTCTTATCCGTGGCTCCTGTGAGCCTCTCACGCTTTGTTCCTTCTCCGCTCCAGCACCATGTCTAAAGCCGTTTTTTGTTTTTCCTCGCTTTGATACTGTGCTTTTAGTGCTTCGTCTGGGAAGCAATCAAGAATTCTGTTCATCCCAGCCATATATGCTTTCCACAAAGCCTCGTAACCTTTAAACAAGGGATTTTCCCTTATGCCCTTTTGTCCACCGCCATTGTTGTATGTTATCGCAATCTGTGCAGTCTTTATTGCCTCGCGGGCATCATCCAGCTTCGCCTTCATCCAAGCGGTGTTCTCGATAATTGGAATCAATGCCTCTTTATGGCACTCTGGAACTCCAGCCTTTTTTATAATCTCGTTTATCCGGGCAATCTCCTCATCTGCGCGGGTTTTGATTTCTGAGGTTTCCATGCTTATCACAATCTCGCTATTCTGCGGCATCTGTTGCGCTCTTCAGCCGCTTTTTGCTTTTGGCCGATATATTCCCGCTCGGCCTGTATATATGGCTGCATAGGGCTTTTTTCTCGCGGTTGCTTGGCATATATTGTTTCCACTTTGCGGTTAGCGTTCCACACCTCTATTCGTCTGCCTTTGCATAAGGTCTCGGTCGCTTTTCTGGCTGAGGATGTCACGAGAATAGCCTTCCCGCTTTTGCACTCAGCGACAACGAAGGTGTTATAGCATTTTTTAGCCATTTATCAGCACCGCCTTTTGCCCTGTAAGGTTTTCCCAACGCTGAATGATAATATCGCAATAATGCGGATCTAACTCGCACATAAAACATTTTCGATTTAACTGTTCACAAGCAATGAGTGTTGTTCCGCTTCCGCCAAATACATCGAGCACTTTCCAGTTCTCCATGCTGCTGTTGCGTATTAACCTGGCGATAAGTCGCACAGGCTTCATTGTGGGGTGCAAATCATTTGTTGCAGGTTTTACTTCCTCTATTACCGTTGTGCTCACCTTGTCGCTATATATTTCCTCGAGAAGTGCCCGCATTTCCTCTTTTTTCATTTTTGCGAAGTTTGGCTTTATATCTTCGATCACAGTGGTTTGTTTTCGGTCATCAACAAAATAATGAGAATCTCCATCTTTCCACCCATATAAGCACGGCTCATGTTTCCACTGATAATCTTGCCGGCCGAGGATTAGCTGGCTTTTATTCCATATTAGGCATTGTCTGACTTTTTCCCCATTATCCTCAACGGCTTTTCTAAAGCCGTATCCTTCTGTATCTGAGTGCCAAATATAAAACGCAGCCCCTTTTTTTAGCGCTGAAAATGCGGCATTAAATGCTTTTTGGAGGAAGCTGCGGAACTCCGTACTTTCGAGATTGTCGTTTGCTATTTTCCCTGCCGCTGTTTCATAGTTAACATTATATGGAGGATCGGTGATTAATAAATCTGCTTCTGCCCCCCCCAGAAGCCTATTAAGGTTTGTGTTGTCAGTACTGTCTCCGCAGATCAATCTATGATTACCTAATTGCCATAGATCCCCATTTTTGCATCTTGTTTCTGCTTCTTCCGGTGTTTCGTCCTCAATTATCTCGGGCAGCTCTTCGTCATTTGGAAGTTCAAAGCCTGTTAGGTCAATATCAAAGTCCAATTGTTGGAGCGCTTCAAGCTCACTCGTGACGAGATCCATATCCCACTCAGCCAGTTCCGACAGCCTATTGTCCGCGAGGATGTACGCTTTCCTCTGCGCCTCGGTCAGCCCCTCTGCAAACACGCAGGGCACCGTTTCTTTCCCGAGTTTCTTCGCCGCCATTATTCTGCCGTGACCAGCAATCACATTAAAATCGCTGTCAATAACACAAGGCGACAAAAATCCGAACTCCCGAATGCTCGCAGCGAGCCTCGTTACCTGATCCTCGCTGTGCTGTTTTGCGTTGTTAATGTACGGAATGAGGCGCTCTATATCCACCTCTTTAAAATCTGTTAGTTTGCCGATGATATTACCCTCCTTTTTTACCACCCCCGGTATGCAGATCGTTTCGGGGGTATTTCGGCGCTGGCGCAGATCGCGCCGATGCCATGGCTGGATCTGGGCATTTTGGCGGCGGGCGCAGCGGCATTGCTGTTGCCCTTTCCCGCAGTGGCGATGATGGGCCTGGCCCTGGATTTGGCCCAGGTGACGCCGGTGCCCATGACTGCTGTGACTGCCTGTGCCTGTCTGCTGCGACTGCTGCCCCGATATCCCAAATGGCTGTGCGCCTTTGCTCCCTGCACGGTGTATGTGACCTTTATGGGCTTGTGCGGCCAGTGGGATCTGTATCCGCTGCCGGGATTGTTGATCGGCAGCGTGGTGGGCGTGTTTTTGCCGGGGCCTGCCCGGACAAGCTACCGCCGGGGCGAGACCGGTGTGGCCCAGGTTCGGTTGGAAATGGCGGCAGGGGTTCTTTCGCAGGCCCGGCAGCTGCTGTTGGAAGTTCCGGAAACGGCGGTGGATGAGGATGCGTTGGTAGTGCGGGCGGCGGAACGGGCCTGCAGCACCTGCCCTTACCGGAAAAATTGCAAGGACTCCAAGCGCATTGCCATGCTCTCCGGGGTGCTGCTCCACAAGCCGCTCCTGCAGCCGGAGGAGCTGCCCATCGCCTGCCGGAAAAGCGGCCGGTTTTTGGCGGAACTCCATCGCAGCCAGGAGCAGCTGTGCTCCATTCTCTCCGACCGGGAGCGGCAGCGGGAGTACCGGGCGGCGCTGCAGCAGCAATACGGTTTTTTGACGGAATTTTTGCGGGGTCTTTCCGACCAACTGGCAAAGAAGCATCTGCCCCAGGTGGCGGTCTACGGCCCCCGGGTCTACTGCTGCGGCAATCGGCCCCAGTGGCAAAACGGGGATCGCTGCCTGCGGTTTCCCGGGGTGGGTTGCCGGTACTATGTGATTCT
>JAEIGA010007616.1_pt1 | contig 16421 bp, 36 predicted proteins | sample 9270691 | NCBI WGS metagenome assembly JAEIGA01 (sample SAMN17057246, study PRJNA624740) | gut metagenome | biome: biome; isolation source: fecal sample | host: Bos grunniens | place: China: Xizang | collected 2019
CAGATAAGAGCTTTGCTCCTTTGGAGAAGAAACATCTAATGATGCTTATTCAAAAAGGAATGCTTCATTTTGATTTTAGTGATAATGCCGAGGAAGATAAGCAATTCTATGAAGAGCATGGCGATACTTGGGATGAATCTTATTCTTATAATAAGGTAGAATCAATGGACGACGATTGGGATGCTTATTATGCGCAAGAAGAAGGAGATTCCTTTTTCCATCTTAATGATGATGAAGGAAACGTCGACCCTTGTCGTTTTGATATTAGAGAATTGATTTATGTGGATGAAACACGTATCAATCTAATTGATAGAGGATGCTATGATGGTGATATCCGAAAGTTGATTATTCGTTAAGTGTGGTTATTAAAATAAAACAGAACTATATTATATTATAATCATGACAACTGAACAACACAACATTATTCCCGATACTATTATCCTTACCAAAGAGCAGTTCGCTAAGGTTTTTGATAACGCTTATGCTGTAGTTATTGACGGTTGCATCTGCGACGTTTATAATGACTATGAGAACGAAGACGGTGAACTTTGCACTGCGTTCGTCGAGTCTAACGATTCTCACTTCGAAGTTGTATATGAGATTCCTCGTGAAGTTGAGGAAGGACGCGTTTCTTATAATCCTCGTTATAAAGAGTTTTACTTCGAGGATGCAAACGGTGATATTTCCCCGTTTAAGATTCTTCAGGTAGCCTCGATTGAGGCTTAAAAAATAAAACAGAACTATATTATATTATAATCATGAACGGCCTACTTAAAACTTATACGATATCGGTTAGCGGTATCAATTGGGATATCGACGAGGATTATGATGATACTTGCGGTGATTGGGGGCTTCCTAATAACGGCATTTTTGAAGTCGAAACTTCTCATGATCCTTATGAAAAGTGGACTGAGGAAGGCACTATTAGTGGTTATGAACTTTTTTGTGAAGAAGTAGTGGATGCCTTGACTGAAGAATACGGATTTTGTATCGAGAGTATCGATGATATTGAAGTAATTAACGAAATTAAGGGTACTGGAAAACAAATCTAAAAATTATGATTAAGACACTTCGAGAGCGCTTCGCTGATGATATTGAGCAGTTCACCGACTTTGAGCTTGCTTATCTCATCGGTTATGAACGAATCCCTATGGACCAACTTTGTGAGAGCGAGACACTTTGGAAGCTTCGTTCTTGGGGCAAGTACGAGAACTATCTTGATGCCGCTGAACTTATCTTTGGTGAGGATGAAGATTCTAATGTTTTTACTGAAGAGTTTTATGAACAGGACCTCGTTGACCAACTGGACCAAGCAAAGGAAATGATTCAGCGAGCTGGTTATCCCGTCCTACTGACGGAAGATTATGATATTTGGGTGAAGCGAACTGATTGGAAATAAAAAATATGAATAACTTACTTTATTATATTGGCGAATACTTTAAGTCGTTTAAGAACGGATATGTCATTTATGTCGATGACTTCCCGACTGATTCTTGTAATGTTACCGAAAAAAGCATTGCGTTTTTTATCAAAGATATAGAATATAAAATTGAAAAAGACCAAATTGATGAAGTAAGTGTAACGGCAACAAGGTTGACAATTAAAACAAAATGCCATAAAGAATATAATTTCGTTGCTAAGCCGCTATCGAAAAATGAAAAGATGGAGCAAACAATTTTAGAATTGAAGAATAGGCTAATTTGCATGCTTCCTTATAGTCAGTATAGTCTTTTTATAGAGCCTTATATCGATAAGCTGAAACGACTTAATAACGAATAATATGTGTTATAACTATAATACTCGGTTGAGGCTTAAAAAATAAAACAGAACTAAAATATAATATAATTATTATGAGCGACACCCCCTATTATAATTATATGAAGTCTTACGTGCTCGGTTCTCTCGATGGCCAAAAGAAAGCAGGTCTTATTCCCGAAGAACGAACTGAAAAAGAGCATCTCCTTATTGAAGGAATCGGTGTATTCCTCGAGCTCGCCGGCCATAGTTATTATGAAGATTATGGGTGCGATATAGATAACGATAAAGAATGGGAAAAACAAACCCGTAGTTATATTGAGGATACTATTGGTCGTGAATTAAGTGAGCGCGAACTCGGCGCTTATTATGGATTGGAATAAAATTATGACCGACGACGAAGTTTATTGTTTAGAAAAAAGATGCCGGCGTGGAGAGATAATACTCGTTAATCCTAAAGACTGGCGTATATATGATATATTTTTAGAGGATGATGATACTACTATTAGTGTACATCGTTGCATCGATTCGGTGTCACATGAAGAGGAACCCGCTTGGAGCGGAAAACTGGAGGAAGTAATAGAAGGAAAATATGGCGAAATCATTTTTAATGATGAATTAACTCTATACATATATAAAAGCCAATTTTAACAATGAACGAGGAACTATTTTATGTAGAGTGCGACGAGGGAGAATGCACAATATGGTTTAAGAAGCCATACCTCGTTGATATCTCGGAAGAGCCGCAATATGTTATTGTCATGGAAATAGGATATAAAGAAGAAAATACTTCTGATGAATACTATTTCACAAAAGATGAAGCAATAGCAAAAGCAAAAAAGATATGCGCTGAGCTGGAACGAGAATATAAAGAAAGAGAAGAGCGAATAGTACGAGAACTAAATGACGGAACCTGGAAGAACTTTGAGCTATAATAGAATAAAAGCATCATGAATAATAACCTTCTCAAACATATTAGCGAGTATTTTAATACTTTCCCCAAAGAGGATTATACGATTTATGTGAACGGAACTCCCACTAAATGGTGCACCCTTAATAACAATAATTGTTCTGTCGTTTATAAACTTTCTGATAATAGTTCGGTACCTGGTGGGGTTATCTATGATAAAGAGTGGTATATTATCTATGATTGGGAAATAGAAGCAATAAAGTTGACGCCAACAACAATGGAGCTTATAAAGACGAATGGTAAAGAGTATATATTCTCTGCTAAGATTAAGAGAAAAGAAGATAAAGTAAAGGAAATAATTCTTAAGACAAAGAACTCATTATATGCTTGTCACGTAAGCGATGCAATAGGTTATCTTGATGAATTAAAAGTCTTGATGGATGAATAAAGAACGGAGAAACAAAGGAATGGCGGGACGAGCCCCTTGTGGGCAGCGAGCAAGGCACCTTGTGTGCCGGCGAGCCTATGAATATGCTCAATGTCTAGGGCAAAGCGAGCCCGCTCTCGCGCGCGCAGGAGGGAACCGTTCCGCTATTTGGGATCGGCGCGATTGTTTCGATCTCGCTTCACCGAAACGAATACTCTCATTTGATTTAGAACTATAACATATTCATACTATATGAGTTACGAACAACAATTCTATTTGAAACGAAACGAAGAAAAGGTCAAGAACGATTCTTATATCGGAGATGATATCTTTTTCACATGCGGACAACGCGACATCGAGAGGCTCTTCGCACGCGCGGGCACACGCAAGGGAGATTCCTATATAGTGTTTAATCTCACTCAGGCATCATCGCTTCTTGCCTCACTATCAAATGAGATGGCATCTCTTCTCACTTGTTTTGCAAAAACAGACGAGGAGTTTTATGAGATGATTTCCAGAGAAGAAATTACTGCGGATCGATTGGCACTGAATTGTTATGCGATTCTTTATTCGATGAAAAACTCAGTAGATGATATTCGATTCGATTTGCCGTTTTATTCTAACCTTAATACGGATGATCCGACTAGTTTGTTGTGCAAATATACCCAGGCAATCGGGAGATTTGTTAAGGAAATGGATGAATCCGACGAGCTTATTCTGCATATTTGTTAAGAGATTCTAAAAAAGTTAGGCAATTTTTCTAACGCATTTTGAATTATGCTTCATTATCAATAAGTTATGAAAATTGCTATTTTCTCTACATCGAAAATATCTTTGATTCGGACCTAGGGAAAAGTTGATGTCCAATTTTCGTAACTTATTGATAATCAATACTAATATAATTTTTCCTGTCTTTTGATATTTTTATAATTTGCCTAACTTTTTTCTGCAATTTTATTCCAATTTGCGTAAGTAATTGATAATGAATAAAATAGCATTTTTTGAGATTTTTCAATCCCTATGTAAAATTGATTCGGACCTAGGGAAAAGTTGATTCGGACCTAGGATGAAACTAATAAAATAAAACAGAACTAATATATTATTTTATTATATGAACAACGTATTTGACTACTTGATGAACATTCGTAATGATGGTTATCATATAAGTTTCACTTTTAATGACCTTGGTATTCTTACGGTTAAGCAACATTATAACGAATTTGTTAACGACCGTATCATATATGGCAAAAGGACTCTTAAACTCGCATCCGTTAATTATGATACTCTCGATAGTACTGAAGCAATTGAATCCTTTATTGCAAAAGTGCAAATGAATCTTCTTCCTGAAAATCGACTTTATATCGATTAAAATAATCAAGTGAGTACCTTAAAATAAAACAGAACTAATATATTATTTTATTATAATCCAACAACAAACAAATAAAAAATATGACTAATAACACTAATAATGACAATGCCGCCCAGAACGTAACTTTCGCAATCATTTCTGATTGGGTAACTACTGCGCAGGCGAAGGATATTATGAATGACCTTATCGGTCGTGAGCTCTTTACGAAGAAGCAGGTGAAGAAGTCTGGTTATCTGTTCGCAAATGGCAAGGATAAGACTGATGGTTATATCTGCCGCGTTCTTGCGGTAACTGGTATTCACCCTGAGATGGAGCGGGGAGTTCGTCAGCCCCGAGGCAAGCATCTTCGAAAGGGTGTTAAGTCTGATGTGACCGAGGTTCCTGTAGAGATTGAAGCACCGAAGAAGCCCGTTGTCAAGGAGGTGAAGCTGTTCGTCGTCCAGAGTGATGATGACCCTCAACCTGATGAAGAGGTGGTTATCGGGATGCATGAGTGGAACTCCAAGTGGAATCAGCAGACGCGAGCTCGTAAGATTCACGAGCGAGCTGTTGAAATCTGGGGCGATTCCGTCGAGTATCAGGGTTGGGAGCTGGTGAAGTAATTCACCACCCCTCCACAACGAATACTATAAAATAAATCAGAACAATAATATATTATCAATATAATCAAACAACAAATAATTAAAATGACTACTACTGAGATTAAGGAATTGATGGCAACTAATACGTTTTGGTCCGTGGAATTTACCAAGAAGGATGGTTCTAATCGACGAATGATTGCATCTCGTGATTGGAAGTTCCTGGAGGAGCACGAAGAAGAGAGCCATTATGTGAAGCCACAGGGTGAGGCGAATTACGATGCAGACTCCCTGGGTTATGTCCGAGTGTGGGATATGGATAAGTATGATTGGCGCATGATTCCTAGCGGTGAGCGACTGCTGAAGCTGGAGCCGATTAAGGACGAAGAATAAATAATGGTATGAACGTCGATAAAGACCAGATATATTCGTCTGTGGGTTTTATAATAGTAGGTCTTTATCGCGATAATATAGAGGTGAGCGAGCAGAACGTTGTGAAACGTCTTGAAAATACAGTAAGACTCACCGATGAGATGCGAAGCTATATAGGTCCCGCAGTAGCTAAGTGGGTGCAGCATCTCGAACGTAAGAGGGATGAGTATGTCCCTAAGTCAAAGTGCGTCAACTGGCTGACTGACGCAACTTACGACCTCGAGGTAAGATGAGTCCCGGTTCCTGCCTGATGGCCTGCCCGGCCAAAGGGGGACTGGTACAGGAACCGGGACTTAGGAATAAAATTTTTTTGTAAGTTAGTGTTGTTCATATTGAAAAATATTCGAAACTTTTTTTAAGGTTTCGAATATTTTTTTATAATTATCGAGGTAAATAATAGTAGAGAAGATGATGAGGAGAGAATCCGGACGTCTTCCTATTTGTTGTGTTGTGTAAAAAGTTCCGGTTGTATTCCCGGAACTTTTTTATTTTATAAAACAAACTTGCGTGTTTATAATAAGTTCGCCGATCTGAAATGAACTCATTTATCTGAAATAGATTTTTTGCGCGAATTAATTAACTTTAATTAAGAGGCTATTTAATAATACAGAACTACTGTATAATAAAAATATGAACAATATGAATTATAGCATTATTGGTGCAAGGGTGCAACATATTTCTCAACAGCTTCGCAGCACAGTGGGAATAAGATTTGAACTTTGTTTTAATAATCCTTCTAATGATTATTGGTTCAGCATTGAGATCTTCAATGAAAATTGTTATAAATCCTTTGGAGCAAAATATAAATCGATCGATGATTTGTTTGATTCCATTATGTCTTATTGTATCGAACGAGACCTGTTCGAGATTCCCCTAACAATTAGTATAGAATAAATGATCAAAAGTAGTAATAGAAAGCTAGAATACGGAAAAGAATATTATGAGCGTAATCGAGAAAGGATTCTCGAAGCAAAGAAACAGCGTGATATGATGCGCACAGAAGAGCAGAGAGAACGTCAGCGCGAATGGACCAGAGATTATTATTATCGTAATAAGAAGAAAGCAAATGCCCGTACAGTAAAGTGGCTTCAGTCTAATAAGGAACTGGTAAATGCTCGTGCTCGTCTTTATCGTTATCGAAAGCAAGGGAGAATGGACCTCGTGGAACGTGAAGAAAAGATTGTTGCAGAACTTCTGGAACGCAAATATAATAAGGGTGATACTAATTAAATAAAACAGAACTAATATATTATAATTATATATGGTCAACGTACAACAACTTCAACTTCCTTATAAGATTCATTGCGAGTCCCATGGTGATATGAGTTTTCATCGGGGTATTCGCTTAGACTCCTGTATCGATTCTAATATCGGTGAATCGGAAATGCTCGATCACTTTTACCGTCTCTTTAAGCGATCGGGTGATAATGCAACAAACATGAGAATCTCATTGGATGAAGGGGAATATCCGATTATTCATTGGACTATGAATTATGGAAAACTTTCCCCTCGTGATTGTTGGACTATGCTGGAACCTGCGGGTGATATCAGCGAATACTAATAAAATAAAATAGAACTAATATATAATTTAATTATAACAACACGATAAAATTATGGATAGTTGCTTTATTGATATTCCCATGTTCTTCCACGTTAATGAAGATAATAATCTCGCATTCCTTCTCAATGGTCGACGAGTAAAATCGACTTTCGATAAAGAAGATGAGGCATTCATCATTCGTGATGCGGAAACAAATCAAGTAATTCATGTCATTGACGATTGGAATGGATGGAAGTTCGAGGGACATGAGATTGAATGGATTGGTGAAGAATAAAAGGTATGAGCAAAGGACTATTTAGATTGGTAGATTTAATCTACAACAAAGCAAGCGGTTTCGAAGATTATATTATTCTAATCAATGATATCTATACACCTATCGGAATTGATGACGACGGATATTACTTTGATATGGAATTTTATGGAATAAAGTTTTATCTCAAAGAATTGGAAAACGTCGAATGGCCCGCAAATGACGATTATCTTTGTTTGTGGATGGATGGGTCAGATGCTTATTGCCTCAGAATTGTCCGCGATAAATCACAGAAAGATATTTTGGAACAACTCTTAGCATAATATGTCCTGGATATTTCTGCTAGTACCTGTGTTGTTTATTATAGGAATGATTGCCACAATATCATTGATGACTTGTGCTAAACACGCAGATGATGATATTGACAAAATGACTAATAAATAAGAACGCATGAAATATAATCTAAACGATTTTGCTGCGATGATTATGAACGCTAATAATATGGAGCAAGCTCGAGAAGTCGCTGCAAAGATTATTATCGAAACTTCATCTGATTCGGATTTGGTAAGTGAGTCATTTCATTTTATCAATAATAATTTCGATAAGGCAATAAATAATTACTATTCAAATATGTCAGAACTTAATTAAAATAAACTTGTGAATCACAAATAAGTTTGTTTAACAGAATCAAACTTCTTTAACTAAAATAAACTTTTTACCAATTAACGTTAATTAAATTTTATGATGAAAGCAATTACACTAATGATGGTCGGTGCTGCAATGATGGTTTCTTGTCAGCAGCAACAGCAACAGCAGGTACAACCTCAGACTCCGGTTAAGGTTCTTCCTCTTAAGAAGTAAATAATACATAAGAGAGCCGGCTCTCTTCTTTTAAACATGAAAAATTATCTACTTCTTATTCCTGTTTTTCTTCTCAGTTCTTGCTGCAAGTGTATCGTTACAATGCCTTCATTGATTCCGATACCTTGTGAATGGGAATTGGTTCCGGTTGAAGATGAGATTATTTTTGTAGAATCGGATTCTAAATAATAAAAACGAGGCATTCGTCTAGAGGACTAGGACTCAGGATTTTCATTCCTGCAACAGGGGTTCGATTCCCCTATGCCTTGTTGATTAAGGGAGTGTGTCCCGAGCGGCAAAGGGGGGAGACTGTAAATTTCCTGCGTTATCGCTTCGCTGGTTCGAGTCCAGCCGCTCCCATCTTATAAACAATCTGGACGTGGTGGAGAGGTCTAACACGCTTGCTTTGGGAGCAAGTTTTCGCCCGTTCGAATCGGGCCGTCCAGATGTCAATAGTCTCGTGGTGTAACGGTAGCACTAGGGATTTTGATTCCCTCTGACAAGGTTCGAATCCTTGCGAGACTATCCTGACTGTAATAAACTTTCTTATCTGAAATAATCGCGTCTATCTATTATAGATACTTTTTAATTATAACAGAACTTATATATTATTTATATACAAGTTAAATTAAAAGAAGTGTCATGAAACGAAAGGTAAAAGAATATCGTCCGCGTGTAGTTGTTAAAGGAAACACTGGCACGAGAGTAATGAAGTCCAAGAAGGATAAAGCTTATTCTCGACAGGCGCTTAAGTTGGCATTGAAAGAGGCTTATTAAATAAAACAGAACTTATATATTATATAATTATGGACAACGTAAGTAAACAACAACAGATTGCAATCCTTTTGTCTAACCTTCGCTCAAGTCTTATCGACTTGCTTCCCGACGACGATTATTTCTGGGAAAATAGACGCGATGATGTTGAGGAAGTGATGGGATATATTGACGAGATTAGCCGAGTTAATGCACGTTAATAGATTAGAATAGAACACAACCACTATATATAAGCATGAATCTCATTGAAACTTTTTGTAAGAATATCTTTAATTGTCAGAATCAGTTTATTATTACTCTCAACGATAATCGCTGCATAGTTCATCAATATGAACTGAATAAGTTTATGATTGAAAACCTTGTCACTGGTGAAATGATTGACGCTGAGAAATGCAAAGTAACTAAATGCGGTTTTGCAGTTGTTGATTTTACTTACAATGATGAGGTTTATGAGTTGTGTGTAGGGATGCTCAAATCACTCAATGATATTGCGATACTTAATAAATAAACAGAACTAGTATATTATTTAATTATATGCAACACATCATCTCTTTTTTAACAAACAATCCTTCTTCTATTTTAATTCTCAATGATGGGATCGCAACCTTCAATGCTGAGAAAAATACAATTCATCATAATGCGATGGGAATAAGTTTTAACCTTAGCGAAGTAAAAGATTTTAAGTGGGATAACGAGAATGAGTTTTCTTTTAGCACTGACGAAATGAATTGGTGGGGACAACTCGCAACTGCGATTAAGAAAGAAGCTCTGAATTAGTGGGAACAATTTGCAACTGCCGCTAAGAACGAAGCTTAATAAATAAACAGAACTAATATATTATTTAATTACAACAACACACCAAATAAATTATATGCGTAAGTACATGCATTCTTTGATTAAGGCCTTTGTTTATGATACTAATTCTTATGCAGCAACAGCGCATGTTGAAAATAATATCTTCTATTCTTATGCGACACCAATTGCAGTTAAGAAGAACGGACGATATTACCTTACATTGGATAAGTTTTCAGCAACAACTAGTGGACAGCAAAACGCTCTATTGAATAATTTGGCAGGTTGTTATCTTTCGGTTGTTCCTCACGAGGAAGTAATGTCGATCGTAAATGGCAACGAACCTTCTGCAAAATAAATATCGACGCAGCTAATAAATTAAAACAGAACTAAATTATAATTTAATTATAACAACACAACATTAAAAATTATGGCATTTGTTGATATGACTGGTTGGATTCCCGTTGATGAGGCTAAGGCTAAAATCGCCGAGCTTATCGAGAATGGAACATTTAGCAAGAATCAAATCAAGAAGAGTTCTAATCTCTTCGCCAATCGTAAAGATAAAAGTGATGGTTATATCTGTCGCATCTTAATTGAAGAGGGTGTTCATCCTGAGCTCGAGGCACCGAAGAAAGAAAAGAAGACCGCTAAGGCCAAGACAAAAGTAGTTCCTCAGAAAGAGAAGAATGAAGAGAAGGAAACTACTGAAGAAGTTAAAGACACTCGTCGATATGTTGTAGTAGCAGAACCCATCGGCGACAAGCAAGGATTGTTCCTCATTGACCAGGGAGGAAAATTCTGGGTTGAACGACAGACAATTGGTTCTAATGAAAAAGAAGTTATCTCATCGGTGGTTGATAGCGAAGAGGATGCACGATGGATTTGGAATGATATCCTTTCGAAGCATAAGAAGTAAAGAGATTTTCGTGTGTTGATTAGTGAGTGAGTGAGAGGGGCGAGGATTGTGGTTGGTCCTCGCCCCTCCGAAATAAACTCGCCTCTTTAAAATGAATGGTCCTTTCTAAAATAAACTTCTTTAGTTGTATTAATTAACGTTAATTAAAACGAAACTATTGATTATGTTTGGTGAGATATATAACATGACCATGTGTTTAATTACATCTGTTGTGTTAAATGCAATTGTAACTGCCATTGTTCTTGTTCTACCTTTGTATTATTTCGTATTTCCGATTGTTTGGGGCGAGTGAAAATCTAAAACAAACTTCTTCATCTGAAATAAACTTCTTTGAGTGTATTAATTAATCTCGATTAAAACGTAGCTATTAAACTAAAACAGAACTTATATATTATTTAATTATATGAACAACAACAAAGAATACTTCAAGTCATGTTTGTCAAAAGCTACTATCGCACTTCTTTACTTTGACAAGTTTTATTCTGAACCTGTATTCATTAGCTTTCAACCGAAAGATGAATACTTCGAAAAAGATACTTGGATGTTTATACCTAACGGAAATGTCGGCGTTACCGTTTCATTTACTGATGAAGATATCATGAACGCAGATATAACTTATAATGAAGAAGAAGAAAGTTTCGATATTCAATTTCGTAATCAGTCTGAATTAGCGGATGAAGGTTACGAAAACTTTAACAAGATCGAATTTTGTTATCTGAAAAAAGCTTTGTAATATAGTTAGTGAGTTCGTCCTAGGCATGACGTTAAACTGCCTCAAACTTAAATCTGAAATAAACTTCTTTATCTAGAATAGATAACATCATCTAATACGAAGTTATTAAATTAAAACAGAACTTTATTATTATATTTGCATATGAATAATAACAAAATTATGTTATCCGAACTTACTATCACTAATATGATTAACCTTCGCTGGGATGAAAGTTGCGGCATAATAAAAACTTATTTCGTACGAGGGAAAGTTGTTCGTACAGAGAACGATAGGATTACATACGTTGGTTAATTTTATACGAAGCTTTTTAATTAAAACAGAACTTATATATTATTAAATTATAAATTAAATAACGCATTTAATTTATATAAAATACTCACTAATAAAAACTCACTTATATATTATGAGCAATAATAATAACATTCACATTCATCCCGCTCTCAATCCTAATCGCTACGCTCTTTGTCCTTATCACATGGAAAAAAGATTCAAGAAGTGTAATAGCGAAATAGTAGACGGTCCCGCCGATGTGGGATGTGTTAAGTCACTTCCTCCGATTATCGAAGTTAAAGCTTTCTACGAGATTGCGGATAAGTTCCGTCTGATGATGAATGTTCCAGATGCGAAAGTTTATATCGATTCAATCGGTGAAGAAGATTTCGAAGAAGGATTTACTTTCGGCAATGGAATATATATCGAATTGAATACTGACGAAGTAAGAATCGAAATATCTTGTAAGTGTTATATTACGTTCAACGCTCATCAGTGGGTGGAAAACACTCGTCCTAAAATTTCGTGATGTTGGTTGCGTCCTGAGCACGACGATAAACTGCTCATTGATAACGTAGCTTTTTAATTAAAACAGAACTTATATATTATTTAATTACATCAACACAATATAAATTACATATGCAAAATAATACTATCGTTAATAATACTATCGCTAATAATAATATGAACAAACTTCCGCTTTCATATAATTATCTTGATTTGCGTTTTCATTCGTATATGTTCGAATATCACGATTTTATCGGACGCGATGAAAATCCGCACGTTGCTTTCTTCCGAAATATTTTCAATGACGAACGGTATGCTATTGAAGAATATTCTGACGCAAGTATTTACGAAGCGTTGAAACGACAATACGAAGAATTCGTCGGTGAGTGGGATGAGGAATGTGAAAAAGCATTCAACCGCGTTATTATAATGTTCACAACCGCGTCGCGTTAATCTTACAAAAGTAACTACGTTACGTCCTGAGCATGACGATAAACTGCTCGTTGAAATAAACTTCTTTATCCGAAATAAACTCGCTTATTTAAAATGGATTTTTCACGTATTAATTAACTAGTTAATTAAATCGTTAATTAAACTGACGCAGCTTCTTAATTAAGACAGAACTTATATATTATTAAATTATAAATTAAATAACGCATTTAATTTATATAAAAATACTCACTAATAAAAAACTCACTAATATGCATAATAATACATTCGTCAAAAATTGCGTTGATAATGGTATCGTTCTCGCTTCCATCGTTGATAACGAAATCGTACTCGGTGTTATAACGAAAGAATCTTATAGGAACGGAGAAACCTACTACCACTTTGAAACGATTGCGACTCCTGATTCGCTTCATATCGAAATGAAAGATGAACCGGAAGAGACGAGACTCAATCAACACTATTGGGAATTGCACGATGTTTATGAACGTAACGGAAAATATTACATCTTAACGGAATTTGACCGAGTGGAATATGAAGTAGAGCCCATCACCGCCTTTGGACGAAACGTAACTAATAACGTTAGGATGATGGTATATAAATCAGTTGCATCCGCCGCGTAAATTATATCGTCCTGAGCACGACGATAAACTGCTCGTTAAAATAAACTTTCTTGTCTGAAATAAACTCGCTTATTCAAAATGGATTTTTCGCGTATTAATTAATTAGTTAATTAAGCCGTTAATTCAAACAGCGTGGCAATTAAATTAAAATAGAAGTTATATATTATTAAATTATAAATTAAATAACGCATTTAATTTATAAAAAAAATATTCTAATAAAAAAATATCTCACTAGTATGAACGCAATTGAAAAATATATTATCGAAGGCAAAGTATTCGCTATTGAACTTGAAAACGAACTCGTCTTCGGACAAATTGTTAAGGACGAATTTGCTAATATCGGAATTGCATTCAAGTCGGTATTTTGTCCGCAGTTTATTATCGAAGAAAATCTCCGTCATCCTGAAGATAATTTAACCGGTTATTATTGCGAAATTACTCAAGTAAAAATTATTGACGATAAAATCTACATCTCGTTTGACGATGAAGATGGAATTATCAAAACGTATTATCGGGTGGTGGAAATTTCCACAGTCGCTGATTTGGTGGAAATGAGTTTTCTTCATCTAATTAAGTAATGAATATTCGTCCTGAGCACGACGATAAACTGCTCACTCAAATATAATTGAATTAAAATCAATCTCCGGGAGCGGAGCGAGGGGGAGGGGGCCCTTATCATTGAAATAGTTTTCTATTACTGAAATAAACTCGCTTGTTTAAAATGAACTTTTCGCGTATTAATTAATTAGTTAATTAAATCGTTAATTAATTCAACGCGGCTTTTTAATTAAAATAGAACTTATATATTATTAAATTATAAATTAAATGCATTATTTAATTTATAAAAAAATATTCTAATAAAAAAATACTCTATTATTATGCCTAGCAATAATCTCACTGCAAATATTCCCGCCGATCGCAATATTCTTTGCCTTGTTAATTATAATGCGAACGCAGTTAATTCCTGGTCCAAAGAGTGTATTGATTCATATCCGTTATTAAATGAACCTATTTTCGGTAGAAATCTCGACGAGATAAAATCTATCCTCGCTAATAAGTTTAATCTTCCGCTAGAAAATCTTACCGAGTGGGAAGTTATCGGAGATGAAGACGGTTTCGCCCCGTCAATATGCATTGAGTTGCGAAATATTCTCTGTGGTGAAATTCACGTCGACGCATTATATTCTTTCGACGTATATACTACCGTCAATACGTTAAATCTTGTGTACTGAGTTAATATTCGTCCTGGGTATGACGTTAAACTACCCACTAGAATAAATCCCGCTAACGATCGCCTTCGATGATCTTTCGCCAAAGACAATAGCGGGAAAGGAGCCCCCTCCCCTTCTTCGACGTTAATTTCGTTATTGCTATTATATCGCGGCTATTAAATTAAAACAGAACTTATATATTATTAAATTATAAATTAAATAAAAAATAATATGTTAGAAGAAATTATCTCCGCAATCTTTTTCGTCGTTGGCGTGATTGGTGCATTATATTTCCTTCCTTACGCTCTTGCGCTCTAATTAAATTAACGCGGTTATTAAATTAAAATAGAAGTTATATATTATTTAATTATAACAACACGTTATAAATTACATATGCAAAACAACACTATCGCTAATAATAATCTCGTTAATAATGATAAGTGCGAACTTCCGGTGATGTATAATTTCCTCGACTTGCGTTTTCATCCGTATATGTTCGATTATTGCGATTTTATCGGACGCGACGAAGATCCTCACGTTGCTTTCTTCCGATATATTTTCAATGATGAACAACATATTCTCGAAGATTATTCCGATGCAAGTATTCACGATGCGTTGAAGCGACAATACGAACAATTTGCCAGCACTTGGAATGATGAATGTGAAAAAGCATTCGATCGCGTTATTATAATGTTTACAACTGCGTCACATTAAACTTTCGTAATTATTTACGATTCGTCCTGAGCACGACGTTAAACTGCTCACTAGAATAAACTTCTTTATCCGAAACAAACTCGACTATCTAAAATGGATTTTTTGCGTATTAATTAATTAGTTAATTAATTCAACTTATTTTTTCTAATGAAGTTTTTTAATTAAAATAAAGTTCGCCTACTATTATAGCGTAACATTTACAATTAAAACAAAGAGGACGGGTGTGCGAGCGGCGGGGCGTTTGAAATAAACGCAAATGAGTGAAATAAACTTTTAGTTGTAAAAATTACGTTATACCAAAACAAAAGCGACGAAATTAAAATGCGAACAATTAACCGAAACAACATGAATCATCCGCAACGAATTAACTTCGCCATCATAATAACGATGCCAAAACAATCGTTATCAACTAAATCGGAAAGCTTCCTCGCAAATCAGTCAAACGACTTTATTCCGGTCATGTCCATCCGAAATAAATCCATTCGCAAATTCGAAAATATCTACTGCGAAAAGCGCGTTGATATATTCCGGAATAACTTCTCCGGAATAAACGACCGGAACGAAATCGCAACTGTCGCAACTGAAACAAATTCGCTTTACCGAAATAAACGCGCGTCTCTGAAACGGGGCCGCCTCGACCGAAACAATGTCGCTAAACTAATTTAGAAAGTTCGTGCTAGCGTAATATAAGTGAGAATAAAATAAAAATAAAAACGGAGTGGATTCGAAAATGAATCCACTCCGTTTCCTTAAAATAAAAAATAAAATAAAAAATCCCGGGAGGATTAACCTCCCGGGATTTTCTTAACTTGGTTATGCGGATTTTACTTCATCCACTTGATTACGCTTGTAGTATATTCTAGACTCTTCTGTTTCGTAGTGGAGTGAACCTGTCACCTGCTCGGTATTCCAGGTCCCTATCGGGGACTGTTCTGTCTTGACTGCGGCAACTCTCTTGCCGGTATCTCCGAGTTCAAGCTCGGGGTGGATGCCACCTTCTACGTGCACTCGTGCCAGGTATCCCTTCGAGTGATCGTTCGGGTCAGCCCACCGGCGAGAGCTCAACTGAATCTGGTGCTTCTGATACTTCCCTTCAACAATGTACTTGAGACGGAGCATCTGAGCTTCAGCGGCGGGGATCCAATTCGTGATGTACTTATTGATCATATATTATATGTGTGTTGTGGTTGGTTTATATTATAATAATATATTACTTCTATTTTAATAAAGTAGTAATATACTTTTAATAAATTAAATATATTTTATAATAATATAATAATATATTATA
>JAEIGA010007617.1_pt1 | contig 16420 bp, 14 predicted proteins | sample 9270691 | NCBI WGS metagenome assembly JAEIGA01 (sample SAMN17057246, study PRJNA624740) | gut metagenome | biome: biome; isolation source: fecal sample | host: Bos grunniens | place: China: Xizang | collected 2019
CTGCAATTTCGGATAAGGACAAATCGTAAAGATAATATGAAGAAAACAATTCCCTTTGCTTATCCGTTAAAAGCACTTGATAGAGTTCAAAAAGTTCAATCAACTCAAAATCTTTTTCCATAATAAAACAAGGTGTAAAACTTTTTTGCTTTACACCTTGATATTATATTACTTTAGTTTAACCTTGTCAACACTTTTTAATAAGTTAATTAAATAATTTTAATTTAATCTTCAAAAGATTCTAAAGACTCTTCTTCATTCTCGTAAACTGCATTACGAATCAGTTTTATATCTAATATTAAATTCAAAAATACATCGTTTATAAGCCAAAAAAAACGAACTACCAGTGGACCTAAAAAAGTAATACATACCCCCACCGTATTCATTACTTCTTTAATAGCACTTTTTGAACTATTTTGTAGAATCACTATACCTATTATTATACATGCAAGCGTTTCAATAACGTAGACTACTTGCATAATTTTTTTAAGTAACTTAAAACTTTTGTCATTTTCCTTAAACATCTGTATTTCTCCATAAACTCAAGATTAAACATAAAACATATTATATTCTTACATTTGTAAGAAGTCAAATATTTTTCTTACTTTTGTGAGAAAATATTAATATGAATAATTTTGGTGAAAACTTAAAAATTTTAAGAATGGAATTAGGTTTAGGACAAGTTGAATTAGCAAAGCAGTTAAACGTTAGCAAAGGAATAATAAGCCTTTGGGAGAACGGTCTAAGAGAACCTAATATGTCTTCTTTGATAGCGATTGCGAAATTTTTTAAAGTGAGCATTGATTATATTGTGGGGTTAGAATAATAAAACTTTTAAAATATTTAAGGCGTAGTAATATATGTTACTACGCCTTTTTTATTAAAATAAACTTTCTACGTATTCTTTTGCGTTAAAATCTTCTATATCGTCTATTTTTTCGCCCGTACCAACGTAAACCACGGGAACTTCAAGTTCGTAAGATAGAGAAACTATAAATCCGCCTTTAGCCGTTCCGTCTAATTTAGTTAAAATTATACCGTCTAGCCCAACTGCCTCGTTAAACACTTCAACTTGATTAAAAGCGTTTTGCCCGGTAGTTGCATCTAGCACGATAAACTTATAAAAATTACAGTCAGGCCATTCTCGTTTAACCACTCTATCCATCTTTTTAAGTTCTTCCATAAGGTTGCTTTTAACGTGCAATCTACCCGCAGTATCTATCACTAAAACGTCAGTGTTTTTTGCTTTTGCAGAAGACACGGCGTCGTACACCACGGCAGAAGCGTCCGCCCCTTCGGTATGCTTTACTATACGAACTTTCGCTCTGTCAGCCCAAACGGAAAGTTGGTCGGAAGCGGCGGCACGGAAGGTGTCGCCAGCGGCTATGGTAACCGTTTTCCCTTCTTTAACGAATTTGTTGGCAAGTTTGCCTATGGTGGTAGTTTTACCAACACCGTTAACGCCTATAAGCATTATCACGGCGGGATATTTTATTTCTACGGGGTCAGCGTAAGATAAAGTTTCGTAAAGTTCACTTTTGAGTAGCGAAGTTACGTATTCTTTGTCTTTACACTTTTCTTTAATGGCTTGGTCACGAATTTCTTCTACAATTTCCATTGAAGTTTTTACCGAAACGTCAGAAGATATTAAGACGTCTTCTAACTGCTCGTAAAATTCTTCGCCTAATTTGTTTTGTGAAAACAGCGCGCTAAGTTTTTTGCTTATCCCGTCTCTTGTTTTGCTTAACACCTGTTTGATTTTGCTAAAAAGTCCCATATACACCCCGTGTTTTAACCTAGTTGGTCAACCGCCACGTCACTTAATTTTACTGATACCGTTTTAGAAACGCCCTTTTCTTGCATGGTTACGCCAAACAATGCGTCTGCAAGTTCCATCGTGGGTTTTCTATGCGTGATTACTATAAACTGAGTTTCTTCGCTAAATTTCTTTAAGTATCTTGCAAATCTATCTACGTTCGCTTCGTCAAGAGCCGCCTCGATTTCGTCAAGTACGCAGAAAGGCATGGGGCGTAAACGCAATATTGAGAATAGTATCGCAATTGCGGTAAGCGCCTTTTCGCCACCAGATAAAAGCGATAACTTTTGAAGTTTCTTTCCCGGTGGCTCGGCAATTATTTCTACGCCTGCTTCTAGTTTATCGGTCGCGTTCGTATAGTCTAATTCGAGCATCGCTCTTCCGCCACCGAACAATTCTTTAAATATACGCTTAAAGTTTTCGTTGATTTTGTTAAAGCCTTCGTCAAATTGCGTTAGCATCTCTTCTTTAATCTTGTCGATTGCTTGTTGGATATCCGCTTCGGCTTTTTCTAAATCTTCTTTCTGAGCGTTCATTTCTTCATAACGCTCTTTTAAGAGTTTAAAGTCTTCTATTGCAGTTGCGTTGATTGCGCCAAGTGAACTACGTTTACGGCGTAGACGGTTGATTTCTTGCTCGCCCGCATTTCCGTCGTATCCCGGCTCTTTAACCTTTTGCGCCGTTTCGTAAGTTTCTTGATAGTCTTCCCAAATACTTTGTTGTAAGTATTCTAAGTCTGAATCAATCTTGGCAAGCGCAATCTCTTCGGCGTGTTTTTTCTCCGTCAATAACCCGATTGCTTCGTTTAATCTTTGGCGTTCGGTTTCTATAGCGGAGAACCGATTGTTTAATTGTACTTTGCTATTGTCGATTTCTTCTATCTTCTTTCTAATTCCGTTAACGTAGTCTTGCTCTTCTTTCGTTAACGCTACTTTCTCTTGGTCTATACGCAAGCCTTCTATAAGTTTTTCAGCGCCTTGAACGTTGTTCTTCAACGTCAAAATTATCTCTTCACTTTCTTTTATAACCGTTTTTAATCGGCTATTTTCGTTGTCTAAAGCCGTAATCCTTGCGTTTAATTCGGTCAATTCAACTTGTAGCAAAGTACTCTTTTCTAAAAGCGCGTCTCTCTCTTTTTTAAGCCCGTCGAATTCCAACTGTTGTTGACCCGCACGGTCTTTTGCGTTAATACGCTCTCTTTCGAGTTTATCACCACCGCTTAGCACCGCTTGATATTTAGCGTCTACTTCGCTAATACGCTTGTCAATTTCTTCAATAAGATCGTTAACCGCTTCAATATCTTTGCCGAGTTCAATAAGTGCGGTTTCTACTAAACTACTCTTTTCTCTCTCTACAACTACCTGTTGGCGTTTTGCCGTTATCATTTCGTTTAATACCGAAAGTTCGTCTAACGCCTTGTCACGATCAACTTCAATTTCGCCCTTTTCTTTTTGGGCTTTTTCCATTTCTTCACGCTTTGCTTTTAACAAGTTTGCGTTTTCTTCTATCTTTCTATCCCCAGATAAAATTCCAACTGATTCTTGACGGCGCGAGCCACCCGTCATAGCGCCTTGCGTAGAGAAAACGTCACCATCGAGAGTAACTATCTTGAACGCAAAACGGTACTTTTGCGCAATACGCGTTGCGTTTTCGATATTATCAACGATAAGAGTATTTCCAAGTAAATTAGAAATTACGTTTTCATATTCACTGGTGTAAGTTACTAGTTTGTTAGCAACACCAAGTGCACCAGTTTCTGCTAACGCGTTGGTTACTTGCACGCTTTGTTCGCGCGGTTTTACCGAAGTTATCGGCAAAAAGGTTACTCTACCAAATTTGTTAACCTTTAAATATTCTATTAAGTACTTCGCGTCGTCAGGCGTTGCGGTTACAACGTTTTGCGCGGACGAAGCTAGCGCCGTTTCTAACGCTATATCGTACTTCCTATCGCTTTTTATAAGTTCTGCAACCACGCCTTTAATTTTAGATTTAAGCGCAGGGTTTTCCTTAGCCTTGTTCAAAAGTAGTTTAACGCTTGGAATATACCCTTCGTAATTCTCTTTTAAACCTTTATAGAAGTTGTCTTTGGTAACGAGCGAAGTAATAACCGAGCCAAGCGAATAAATCTCATTGTCAATTTTAGCAACACGCTCGTTCCCTTCTCTAACGCGGTTTTCCGTTTTGTCTATCTCGTTCTTTAAGTCGAACACGCTTCGGTCAAGACCAGCGATACTGTTATCTAACGCTTCTTTTTCGTTAAATTTGTTGTCACGTTTAACGCAAAGCCCGTCCAACTTTTCAGTTAGTTCGTTTTTCTTTTCTAAAAGGTTGCTCTTTTCAATAGACATCGTGCCTTTGTTAACCTTAATGTCCGTTAGCGATTCAATGCTTTCTATAACCTTTTTTTGATGCGCTTCGGCAAGTTCTTCGTTAAGTGCAATTTTTTCGTTAATATACGTTAACTTATGGTTTACCGTTGAGTTTTCCGCAGTCTTCGTTTTTATTTGCTCTTTAATTTCTTCTAAAGTACTAAGGTTCTTTGAAAAGTTAGTTTTGCTGTCTTTAATAAGGGTCTCGTTCGATTCTATCTCTTTATTTGCCCGCTCTACTTGACCTAGTAAGTGGGTTATTCTCTGTTCGTAAAGTTGTTTTGCACCGGATGATTTTTCCATACTAACGCGTTTTTCTAAAAGTTCTTCGTTAAGCGCTCTTAGTGAATTATCTGCGTTAGAAATTTCAAACAATACGTTATCGTGGTCTTTTTTATTGTCTTCTAACTCTTTTTGGCGAAGGGCAGTTTCTTCTTCTATCCCCTTCATTTTTTGATAAATTTTATTCTTTGAACTTTCAACCCCTTCTACCTTTGCCATATAGGTGTTGAGTTCGTGAAATTTTAGTTGCTCGGAAAGTTCGTTAAACTCTTTTGCCTTTTTAGCCTGATTTTCAAGCGGGCCAAGGTTACTTTCTATCTCCGATAATATGTCGGTATATCTAATTATGTTTTCGTGCGTGCGCTCCAACTTCCTTTCCGATTCGTTCTTTCTCGATTTGAACTTGGATATTCCCGTTGCTTCTTCGAAAATAACACGCCTATCTTCAGGCTTTGCCGACATTATCTCTTCAACCTTGCCTTGCCCGATTATAGTATAGCCTTCTTTACCTATACCACATTCACGCAATAAGTCTATAATATCACGAAGCCTTGATTGTTGCTTGTTTATGTAATATTCACTTTCACCGCTACGGAAAAGTTTACGGGTTATGATAACTTCGTTATAGTCTAGGCTAAACATCCTATTGCTGTTGTCAAAATAAAGAGACACTTCGCAATAAGATAAAGATTTCCTGCCTTGCGTACCAGCAAAAATAACGTCTTGCATGCTAGAACCACGCAAACTCTTTGCCGATTGTTCGCCTAGCACCCATCTAATAGCGTCCGCTACGTTACTCTTACCGCAACCGTTAGGGCCTACTATTCCGGTTATTCCGTTGCCGAATTTAATTTCCGCCTTGTCGGCAAACGATTTAAATCCGTATATTTCAATCTTTTCAAAGTTCATTAAACTTTTCCATCCTCTAATAATTTTTCAAGCGCAAACTTGGCAGACTGCGTTTCCGCAACCTTTTTACTTTTACCAACGCCCACGCCTATTACCGTGCCGTTTAAACTAACGCTCACTTTAAAACTTGGGTCGTGGTCGGGCCCCGTTTTCGATAACGTTTCGTACCTCAACGAGCCGAGTTTTTTCTTTTGAACGTATTCTTGCAAGTTTGATTTATCGTCTTTTAGTTTTTCTTTTTTTACTGCCTTTTGCTCGGTTCTAAAATAGGCTATTAGCGTGCGGTTTAAAAAATCTTTTGCACTTTTCATTCCACCGTCTAGATATATCCCTGCAACTATTGCTTCGTACACGCTTGAATACAACTTTTCGTCTTGCGAAGCAAATTTGCTTTGCCCTTTCCCAAGCAAAACGTATTCAGTTAGTCCCAAGCGCTCTATCGCCTTTTGCAAGGGCTTTCGCGAAACCAAATTTTTTCGCTTTTCGGTTAGGTCGCCTTCATCACCCTTACAGTTTTTAAAAAGAAACTCGGTAACTACGAACTGTATAACCGAATCACCAAAAAATTCTAGCAACTCGTTATTATCGCCACCGTGTTCGTATGAATAAGAAGAGTGCGTAAAACACTTGCGAAGCAAAGCCTGGTCTTTAAATTTATAGCCTAATTTTTCTTGACAATCGCTTAAATCAAAAATCATCCGCCTTAGTTCTCCGCCAACGTTTTTGAAATGTTTTTGCTTATATTCTCGGTGATAGGCAAATTTGCGTACGAAACGGCTTGAAGCACCGCGTTTTTAAACGCCGTTGCCTTTGACGAGCCGTGCGCTTTAACTACCACCTTTTCTACGCCGAGAAACAACGCGCCACCGTTATTGTTGTAATCTAGTTTGGCGCGAATTTCGCTAAATTCGCTCTTTAACAACATTCCACCGATTTTGCCTTTTAACGACGAATAAATTTTTTGTTTTAGTAATTTAAGAAGGGTTGAAATACCGCCTTCTAACGATTTTAGCGCAACGTTTCCGCTAAACCCGTCCGCTACAACGACGTCCACTTCCCCACTCAATATATCACGCGCTTCAATATTGCCGACAAAGTTAATTTCCTTCATATCTTTTAGCATAGGGAATACTTCGTGGTTTAACGCGTTACCCTTTTCGTCTTCCGTACCGTTAGAAAGAAGTGCAACTTTTGGATTTTCTACGCCTAATTGTTTAACGTATTCACTGCCCATTAGCGCAAACTGACACAAATTAACGCTCTTACAGTCAGCATTTGCGCCTGCGTCTAAAAGCAATACGTTTTTTCCGTCGATAATGGTGGGAAGTATCGGCGCTAAAGCAGGTCTTACAACGCCTTTTATTCTGCCGAGTTTAAGAGTCGCGCCAACTAGCACTGCGCCCGTAGACCCCGCCGAAACAAACGCTTTTGCGTCCAAATTTTCTTTTAATTCCTTAAAAGCTACGTTTATACTTGAATTTAGTTTTCTTCTAATAGCAAGCGTGGGCTCTTCTTCACAAGTGATAACTTCATCCGCGTTTAGTATCTCTACCCTTTGCTTGTCGAACGAATACTTTTCAAGTTCGGATTTTATTACTTGCTCCTTACCCACTAAAACCGCGGTAAACCCGTCTTTTTCGTTCACCGCCGATATTGTGCCTTCTATTATTTGTTCGGGAGAATTATCGCCACCGAACGCGTCTATCAAAATCTTCATAATCTTCCTTCGTTTAGTTTTCTAGAGTGCCTACTGTCCTTGGGAACGGCAACACGTCTCTAATATTGGTAATACCCGTTAAATACATAACCATTCTTTCAAAACCTAAGCCAAAGCCAGAGTGTATTACTCCGCCGTATTTTCTCAAATCTAGATAAGAACGATAGTCTTCGGCGTTAAGCGAACATTCGCTCATACGTTTTTCTAAAAGGTCTAGTCTTTCTTCCCTTTGGCTACCGCCTATAAGTTCGCCGATACCTGGAACTAAAAGGTCTGCCGCCGCAACCGTTTTTCCGTCGTCGTTTAGTCGCATATAGAACGCCTTGATTTCCTTGGGATAGTCGGTTAAGAAAACGGGTTTTTTGAACACTTCTTCCGTTATGTAACGCTCGTGTTCACTTTGAAGATCTACACCCCAGTAAACAGGCGCTTCAAAACGGTCTTTCACCTTTTCTAAAATCCCAATCGCTTCGGTATAAGTTAGGCGAACGAACTCGCTATTTTTTACGTTGTTCAAACGGTCTAATAGTTTGTTGTCGATAAACCTATTCAAAAAATCTAATTCTTCGGGACAAGTCTTCATAACGTAGTCGATAACGTATTTAACCATCGCTTCCGCACAGTCCATATCCCCTGCTAAATCGGTAAACGCAAGTTCGGGCTCTATCATCCAAAACTCCGCCGCGTGACGAACGGTGTTAGAGTGTTCCGCCCTAAAAGTCGGGCCGAAAGTATACACGTTGCCGAAAGCCATAGCAAAATTTTCAACGTCTAACTGACCCGATACGGTTAGGCTTGCCTTTTTACCAAAAAAGTCTTGTTTATAATCAACCCCGTTTTCGTTAGAAGGAACTTTTTCTAAATCTAACGTGGTAACTTGGAACATCGCTCCCGCGCCTTCACAGTCACTACCCGTTATGATAGGAGTATGAACGTAAACGAAACCACGGCTGTTGAAAAAACTGTGTATAGCGAAAGACGCTTGGCTTCTTATTTTAAACACCGCGTTAAAGGTGTTGGTTCTAGGACGCAAATGCGCTATCGTTCTTAAAAACTCTAACGAGTGCCTTTTCTTTTGTAACGGATAATCAGGCGTAGAAGTTCCAAGCACTTCTATTTCGGTTGCGTGAATTTCAAACGGTTGCTTGTTCTCGGGAGTTAAAAGCAAGTTGCCCGTAACCTTAAGACAAGCGCCTACGTTTTGTTTGGCTATTGTTTCATAATTTGAAATCTTAGCGCTGTCGAAAACTATTTGGCAGTTTTTAAAAAACGACCCGTCGTTTAACTCTATAAAACCAAACGTTTTAGAGTCCCTTACGGTCTTAACCCAACCGCACACCGTAACGCTTTGGTCTTTGAAGGATTCTGGATTGCTAAAAATTTTTTGTAAACAAATTCTTTCCATAATTTTCACCTTTATTTTGGTATTTTTTAAACTCTTATCCATTATACCAAATTTACCGCCTTTTATCAAGTTTTTTTTAATCTTTTTTACTTTATAAGTAAAAAAACCGCAACCATTCGTTGCGGTTTTTATCTAACGTTTATTCTGTTATATCTCGTCGGCGTTAATACCGGTGTCTTTCTTGTACAAAAGCAAATAGTAAACGGCAACTAGCACGGCTATTATTCCAAAGCCTATTAGTACTATTGCAAGACCGCTAACGGAGAATGTTCCACCCGGGAATACCGTATCCTTAACGCCGAAAATTTCTACTACTAGTATTAAAAGCGGGGTTATAAACTTGCTCATCACAATAAATACATACTTAAACCAACCTAGTTTAGTTCCGCTCTCTTCTATTTCTTCAGCGGACTTTTTAGCGCCGATTATCCAACCTACCGTTATACATATTACAAAGGCTGCAACTGGCATGAACACTATATTTGCTAGGCTGTCTAATAATTCAAATAGGCTTATGCCTAGTATTTGAATAGTAAGCGTTCCACTATACAGTTGACCTATAGAAAAGGCGACCGCAATTGAAATTAAAAATGCAACGAGCGTTACGATAGAAGACGCAACTTTTCGTTTGATTTTAAATTTTTGAATAACGAACTGCGACGCAACTTCGAGAATAGAAATTACTGAAGTTACCGCTGCGATAACCACCATCGCAAAGAACATAAAAGATACTATCATACCAAACACGCCCATGCTAGAAAAAACCTTTGGGAGAGTGGTGAATAATAGTGACATTCCGTCCATTTGAAGTGTGCTTAAATTTTCACCCGCAACGGCTGCATAGTGGAATACCGACGGGAATATTGCAAGCCCCGCAAAAAGCGCAACAGCAGTGTCGAAAACACATATCATCGCGGTGGATTTTCCAAGATTAACTTCTTTACCCGTATACGAGCCGTAAACCATCATAGCACCCATACCGAGTGACAACGAATAGAACGCCTGACCCATGGCGGCCAAAATAACTTTGAAACTTATTTTTGAAAAGTCAGGGAGTAGATAGTATTGCAAACCTTCGGCAACGCCTGGGCCTTGACAAAGGGATATAACCACAACTACTAAAAGCAATATAAATAGTACGGGCATAAGCACTTTCGAAAACTTTTCTATTCCATCTTTTATACCGCCTATGATTATTATTAGAGCAAATATTGCAAACAACGCAGTGCAACCTATAACCAACCAGTAATTAGAAGTAAATCCCGCAAAGTTTTCATTACCAAAGAACGAGCCGACAGAGTATTTAGCAGTGTATCCACCAAGCACTAAATAATAACAAGATATTAGGAAAGAACAAGTAATAACGAGTAACCCTACCCAACCCAAATGCTTGTTAGCCTTTTTAAACGCGGTGACGGGGTTTGCCGAAGCGCGCCTACCTAAAAATATTTCGCACATCATTGCGATAACGCCTATAAACAAAACGCAAAGTATGTAAACGAAAACGAATGCTCCGCCTCCGTAATTTGCGGTTTTGAACGGGAAAGACCATAAATTTCCTAAACCTATAGAAGAACCTGCGGCGGCAAGTATAAAGCCTATACCACTCGTAAATCCTTTTTTCTTTTGACTAATTTGCATAATAAATTTTCCCTTTTATTATTTTTTGTAAAGCAAACGCTTGCACTGATCACACTCTATAACTACACCGTTTTTAAGTTCGGACAAATCTTTTAGAGATAGTTCCATATTACAATAACCGCAAACCCTATCGGTCACTTCATATAACACGGGGAAAATTTTGTCGTTTCTACGCTTTAAATATTTTTCCATTAAAGAAGCGTCCGATATAGTTTTATTTATTTCGGCAAGTTGACTTTTAATCGAAGTCATTTGCTCGTTTTTAGAGTTCTTTAATAGATTGTACTTTTCTCCGCTTTCCTTGTATTGAATTTGCGCTTTTTTAGTCGTTTCTCTAATCTCTTTATACTCTTTCAAAACGGCTTGGATTTCGTTATAAATTTTATCAGCGTCCGCCGTCAAAAGTTTTATTTTTGAAAGCAGTTCTTCTATTTTTTTGATTAAAAAAGATATTTCCTTTTCGTCTTCTGCCGATTTAGTTGCCTTTTCAAACTCTTTTTCTTGTTCCTTAAAAGCATCTAACTGTTTGTTCACCCTTTCAAAGTTGGCAATAAGTTCAGAAGCTTTTAAATCTAACTTATTAACGTTATCCGCAACGCCTGCAAGATATTTTTCCGCAGACTTTGCTTTTTTTCTTTCTTCGCTGTTTAAAAGTTCGGTTTCAATTTCTTTTAATTGCTTGTCAATCTCTTGGTACTTTAACAGTTTTTGTATCATTTTTATCTCTCCTATCTGTATCTTTTATCGTCCAAATACACGGTTTTAATTTGTCCGTTTAGTTGATTTTTAACCCTTTCATAATAGCGGTTAAACCCATATTCTTCCGCTACGTAATGGGGCAACACCATTACTTTTTTACCCATATCAATCAGCCCCTTTATTTCATGATGAGCAAGGTCTGACGTGACGATTAGGTCGGCATTGGTTTTGCCGTTTTTAACCGCAGTCAAAGCTTCGTTGCCACCCGAACCGCAAAAAGATGCAATCTTATGCACTTCACCTTTGCCGTAAGTAAGAATTTTAGTAGTTGAAAAATATTTTTTCATTTTTGCGGTCAACTGACCTAAAGTAGTTGTTTCAACGCTAAATTCTCTGCCGTAACCTTCTTTTTCGCTTATGGCGTCGATTATTTTATAACTTTCCGCCCCCAAACGTTCCGCTAGACAGTGGTCTATACCGCCGTCCGCTACGTCTAAGTTAAGATGCATTGAAACAACGGTTATTCCCTTATCTACACATCTCATAAGCGGATATTCTAACGGTGATTGAACGGATAACGTGCTTATCGGTTTATATATCACGGGGTGATGCGTTACTATAACGTTGCATTTTTCCCTTTCGGCTTTAATTACCGCTTCTTTGCTTAAATCGAGCGAAAAAACCGCTCCACTCACTTTTTCACAACAATTTATTAAAATTCCGCTGTTGTCGTAACAGCCTTTTTCAATCATTTTTTGACTTAAAGTCAACGGTGCGTAAGCGTTCAACACCGAAAAAAAGTCTTTTAGGCTATACATACTTTTTTAAAACCTCTTGCTTTTTTTGTAGTTTTTTTTGTGTTTCGAAATCTATTTTGCCCGTGCTTAAAATCTTATCTATTCGCTTTATCTCTTGCCTATTCCTTTCAAGAAAATCGGCTGATTTTTCTTCTAAATTCGTCTTTCCCAAAAGGATTTGTTCATCCGTTAACGTTTGCTCGCCTTTGTCTATAACCAACAAATCGTAAAACTTCCCACCGTCTTCAAAACAAAAATCTTTGTTTATTTTATAACCCGTTGCGGTTAGAAAAAGCCTTACTTTATCTACGTTTTTCATAGGTTGCAAAACTAATTTGTCTGGCAAAATAACGGCGGACGACAGTATAGAAATTATTTCTTCACCGCCCATTCCCGCAATTAAAACTAGATCAATCGGTGGCAATTTTTCTAGCCCGTTAGACACGATTGCCTGCGCTCTACCCTGCGAAATTTCTTCCTTTAACAAGTCTTTTGCTTTGTTTAAACACTTTTCGCTAACGTCCGAAACGATTGCCTTTTCGCACTTATCGGCATCTAACATGCCCTTGGCTACATAGCCGTGATCACAACCCACGTCCGCAAAAACGCGACATTTTTCTAAGTTTAATAATATTGTTTCTAAACGTTTGGTCATGCTTTTATTCTAAATAGTCTTTCAATCGTTTACTGCGACTTGGATGACGCAATTTTCTTAACGCTTTTGCTTCTATTTGTCTAATTCTTTCACGAGTTACGTTGAATTCTTTACCAACTTCTTCCAAAGTCCTTGGTCTACCGTCGTCTAATCCGTAACGAAGGCGCAACACCTTCTCTTCCCTAGGCGTCAACGTGTCTAACACGCCGATAAGTTGTTCTTTAAGCATAGCGAAAGATACCGCGTCGGTAGGAGCGGTGCTATCTTCGTCTTCAATAAAGTCGGAAAGATGGCTGTCTTCTTCTTCACCGATAGGCGTTTCTAATGAAACGGGGTCTTGTGCTATTTTTTGTATTTCGCGAACCTTTTCTTCGGTAATGCCCATTTCCGTGGCGATTTCTTCAGCGTTAGGCTCTCTACCCAAGTCTAAAAGAAGTCTACGTGAAATCCTTATTAATTTGTTTATCGTTTCTACCATGTGGACGGGAATACGAATAGTTCTCGCTTGGTCGGCGATTGCACGTGTTATGGCTTGTCTTATCCACCACGTTGCGTAGGTCGAAAACTTAAAGCCCTTTTGATAGTCGAATTTTTCTACCGCTTTCATTAACCCTAGATTGCCTTCTTGAATTAAGTCCAAAAACTGCATACCCCTACCCATATATCGTTTCGCAATTGAAACAACCAAACGCAAGTTGGCTTCGGATAGCGCGCGTTTTGCTATTTCATCGCCTTCCATCATGCGCTTTGCAAGTTCGGTTTCTTCCTCGGGTTGCAACAAAGGATATTTACCTATATCTTTTAGATACATCTTAACGGGGTCGTCCATACTCACTTCTTTGAGTATTTCATCGTACAAGAACTTTTCTCTCTCGTATTCGTTTATGATTTGTATACCCGAATTGTCTAGCGTTTTATAAATCTCTTCTAGTTCGCTTGGCGTGGCTTGAATTTTTTCAAGTTTATCGAACAAGGTCTCGGTAGTAATGCTACCGCTTTTCTTAAATTCGATAATAATATTCCCTACGATATTATTAAGTTGTTCGGTATGTTCGTCTATTACCGGTACGTTTGCGTTATTTTCGAATTCGTTCATATTATCTATTTTTCTCCTTTGCTTGCCTTAGTTGTTTTTGTTAAGGTCGTTTTTAAGCGACAACAGTTGCGAAAGTTCTTGCGCTAACTTACGGCGTTTTTCCGTGTCTGTTTCATCTTTGAACATTTTGCTAAGCCGTTTGCTTCGTGCGTTGATTTCTTCTATTTTAAGCGTTCTCAAACAGTCGAAAAAATACACGTCTTGGTCGAATTTTTTGTTCTCGTCCGTTTCAAGTCCCGCTATGCGAGAAAGTTCTTGCTTCTCATTTTCGCCTATAATCTCGTATAAATCGTTAAATCTAACCGTTTGCCCACTCTCTAACCTTTCTATGACGTACTTTTGAATTTCTTTATGTACGGGCAAAGAAAAATTTATGCTTTTTATATCCGTTTCTGTTGCGTACTTTTTACCAAACAAATACGACGCTAATATAAACCGCGAAGCAACCACCGTTTTGTCCCCCACGTCGTCGGTAAACTCTGGTGTTGCAACCACTTTTTCTTCACCTTTATTTTTCTCTAAACCGTACAGTTCGCGTTTTAAAGATTCGAAAGTAGTGCCGGTTACGTTCCTTACTTCTTTTAACAAATCGTCTTGTTCTGCGGAAGACGCGCTTTCGCTTATAACCTTAATTGCGTTGGTAACGTATTTCCGTTTTCCGTCCACCGTATTTACGTCGAAAGTCTTTTTAAGTATATCGAGTTTGAAATCGATTAACGGTTTTGCCGACTCTAACAGTACTTGATAACCTTCTTTGCCTTGCTTTTTTATAACGTCGTCAGGGTCTAAGCCGTCTGGCAAAGCAACTACTTTTACTTCAAGTCCTTCTTCTTTTAATATTTCTAGACCACGGATAGATGCCTTTTGCCCTGCAAAATCCCCGTCGTAACTGATATACACTTTATCGCAAAACCGTTTTATTATTCTCGCTTGGTCTTTGGTTAGCGACGTGCCCATGCTGGCAACGACGTTTTCAAACCCCGCGCTGACTAACGATATTGTGTCCATATACCCTTCTACTATAATTAAATCGCTTAAACCACGCTCGTTTTTTATCTTTTTTACGTTGTTGATATTGTAAAGGGTGTTACTCTTTGAAAAAACGAAAGTTTCTTTTGTGTTTTTATATTTTGCAAAATCCGCCTTTTCTAACAACCTACCGCCAAAGGCTATTACTTGATTAAACCTGTCTATTATAGGAATAATAAGTCTACCGCCAAGCTCATCGAAATACCTTCCGTTTTTTTCACCGACCACGCCCGCGTCTATCATTTCTTGATAGGTGTAACCGAGCGATTTTAGATGTTCTGGCAAAGAAGAGAAGTTTAACGAAGCGCCCACGCCGAATTTTAGGGCAACCGCATTAGATATCCCGCGCTTTACTAGATAAGCGTTATGCTTTTCGGCAGTGGGAAGCCTTAAATTGTTGCAATAAAATTTTGCAGTGTCCCTAAGCAAGTCTAATGCACGGTTTTTCTTTTGTTTTTGTTCTTTAACCTTTTCATCGTCGTAAGTGATTTCGGGCAGTTTCATATTCGCGCGTTCTGCTAATAGCCTAACCGCGTCGTTAAAATCAAGCGATTCCATTTCCATTATAAAGTTTATAACGTCGCCACTTTTATGGCAACCGAAACAGTAGTAAAACTGACCTACCGAGTTTACGGAAAAAGACGCCGTTTTTTCGTGGTGAAAGGGGCATTTTCCCCAAAAATTGCCACCCCGTTGTTCTAAACGCACGTATTTTTCTACTACCGAAACTAAATCGCTTTTATTTTTTAGTTCTTCTAAAAATCTTCCGTCAAATCCCTTCATATTTTTTCCGTTTATAATTCCCAGTTCTTTGGAACGAACAGGTCGGTAAAACGTTTTACCACAAATCCGTCCGACATACTGGATAAATAATCGCTAACAGCCGTGTCTATCCCGTCGCTTTCGGCTATTTTTATATAAAACTCAGGCATCGAGCCCACGTTTTTTGAATAATACTCGTATAGCGCAGATATCATTCTATCCGCTTTTTCTTCTTCCCTTCTAAAAGTAGGGGCGTTATACACGTTTTCAAACATAAAGTTTCTAAGCGCTGTCGTCGCTTCTTGAACGTGGTCTTCCATCAAAACGTGGTTTTGGTTTTCACTTTTAAGATATATCGAGTATATCATTTTGTTTATACGCTTGCTCGAAGTAGCGCCGAGTATCTCAACCGCTTCTTTCGGCAAATCTTCTTGAGTAATAAATCCGCCCGCAATAGCGTCGTCTATATCGTGGTTTATGTAAGCAATTCTATCGGCTAAACTAACCGCTTTACCTTCCAAAGTCTTAGGATTGCTTGAAATTTTGTGGTTAATTATTCCGTCCACCACTTCTCTAGTTAAGTTAAGTCCCTTTCCGTCACTCTCTAAAAAATCTACGACTCTTCCCGATTGAACGTTATGCTTAAAGCCTTTGGGGTTAAGCCTATTTAATATCCTCTCACCCGAGTGGCCGAAAGGTGTGTGCCCTAAATCGTGACCAAGCGCAATCGCTTCGGTTAAGTCTTCGTTAAGCGAAAGAGCGCGGGCAATACTTCTTGCTACTTGTGCAACTGATAGAGTATGCGTTAGCCTAGTTCTATAATGGTCGCCTTCGGGCGTAAAAAACACTTGCGTTTTGTTTTTTAACCGCCTAAACGATTTGCAATGAATTATCCTATCCCTATCACGCTGAAAAGGAGTGCGCATCAAGCACGGCTCTTCTTCTCTTAACCTACCAACGCTATCTATACTCTTGGTGGCAAAAGGCGATAAAAAGGTTTTTTCGTATTCTAAAGTCTTTTCTATCATTAATTTTTCCCTTATCCGTTTTTCTTTCTAAGTATAATACGCTCTTAAATATTTAAAACCCTTTTTTTATTCCTTTTTTTAACAAAAAAACCCGATAAACCTTTTAACGCTTATCGGATTTTTGATTTTTAACTTTTTAGAACCGTTTTAAGAAACCTACCCGTGTGGCTTTTTTCGTTTTTCATAATCTCCTCTGGCGTGCCCTCGGCTATAAC
>JAEIGA010007618.1_pt1 | contig 16419 bp, 16 predicted proteins | sample 9270691 | NCBI WGS metagenome assembly JAEIGA01 (sample SAMN17057246, study PRJNA624740) | gut metagenome | biome: biome; isolation source: fecal sample | host: Bos grunniens | place: China: Xizang | collected 2019
CTTGTCAGCGAGGAGCAATCGTGGAATGCACTCTCTCCAATCGAAGTAACGCCGTTGCCAATGGTGACACTTGTCAGCGAGGAGCAATCGTGGAATGCACTCTCTCCAATCGAAGTAACGCCGTTGCCAATGGTGACACTTGTCAGCGAGGAGCAACCCCTGAATGCATACTCTCCAATCGAAGTGACGCTGTCGGGAATGATTAGATCGGTCACCAACTCTCCATTGAGGTATAAGTTGTGGGCGTTGTAAAGAGGATTGGCAGAATCATCACCGAAACTTATTTTGCACCACGCAGCAATATCGGTGATATATACACTTGTCAGCGAGGAGCAACCCTCGAATGCAGAATATCCAATCGAAGTGACGCTATCGGGAATGGTGATGCTTGCCAGCGAGGTGCAATAACAGAATGCTGCCCATCCAATCTCAATAACGCTGTCGGGAATTGAGTACCGTGTTAATCCTGAAGGAGCGGTGGCTATTAATTTCCCGTTAGCAATTAGACAACGGCCATCTGCAGTGGCGAATTTACCTGCAAAACTACTAAGATTTGGACAATCTATAAAGGCGCCCTCACCAATCGAAGTGACGCTGTCGGGAATGGTGATGCTTGTCAGCGAACGGCAACCATAGAATGCCTCGGAACCAATCTCGACAATACTATCAGCCTCGACAATTATAACTCCCTTACCATTGCGATAGGTGTTGGAAAGAATTTTGGAACCGAAGGCCTCAGAATCTGGTTTCACTATATTTCCATCGGTTGTGGTGTACCAAATCTCGCACGCAGTTGAAGTGGCACTAACTTGAGCGCCTTCGGGCTGATATCTTTCTACGAAATTGGAGTATGGTTTCCAGCACTCCATTGATAAGTATAATTTGTAAGCCTCCTTAGGGATGTATATTAGCAAGTTCTGGGCATTTCCACTAAATGCGTTTTCCTTAAGGGTAGGGGGAATTAATGAACTTAAATACACTTGCTCAAGTTTTATACAACCGGAGAATGCCTCCTTTCCAATCGAAGTAACGCCGTCGGGGATGGTGATGCTTGTCAGCGAGGAGCAACCACAGAATGCCCAATCTCCAATCGAAGTGACGCTGTCGGGAATGGTGACACTTGTCAGCGAGGAGCAACCATCGAATGCACACTTTCCAATCGCAGTAACGCTGTCGGGAATGGTGATGCTTGTCAGCGAGGAGCAACCAAAGAATGCATACCCTCCAATTGAAGTAACGCCGTTGCCCATCGTTACACTTGTCAGCGAGGAGCAACCAGAGAATGCCTCCTCTCCAATCGAAGTGACGCCGTTGCCAATGGTGACACTTGTCAGCGAGGAGCATTCATAGAATGCATACTGTCCAATCGAAGTAACATTATTACCTATTGTAAGTTTGGTAAATTTTGCACCCTTAAGCCAACCATGATACGCTGGATAACTATTATAGTTGTAATCGGTTTCGACAACTTTGCTATTGATAATCAACTCGCCCTTGCAACCAGAGAATGCCCTCTCTCCAATCGAAGTTACGCTGTAGGGAATGGTGATGCTTGTCAGCGAGGATCGACCAGAGAATGCAGAACTTCCAATCGAAGTAATTGGGGCATCAAAGTCTATATAGCCCTTGCCATCAATATATTTATTGCGTAAAATGGTTGCACTGAATGCATTACTGTCGTAAGGAGCAATAGTAGAACCATTCGTAGAGGTGTATTCTATATAATAGCGTTGATTTTGAGTAATGGTGTACTCGGCAAGCAACTCACTGTTGTTTGCAGCAACAACCTTCACAACAGCACTCCTCTCTGCACCCGTATTGTTGTCGGTGATGTTAAGAGTTGCCGACTCATTGACCAAAGCCCTTGTAGCAGGAGCAAGCGAAATCCAACCCTGTGCCTCATCGGGGATAACAACCTCGCACTCCACATTGGTCTGGTATGCTATATTAATACTTTGCTCTATACCACCAAGTTCAAAGGTGTTGTTTTTATTAGCGATAATTGCGTCGTTTTGTACTTGGTTAATGGTGTATTCCACCACCAAATCCTCATTGTCAACAGCTACAACTTTAATCACTGCACTTCTTGCGCTATATGTGGTATTCTCTGCAACGGTCAGGGTCGCCGACTCGTTAACCAATGCCCTCGTTTCGGTAGGAACAAGCGAAATCCAACTCTGCGCTTCTTTGGGGATTATAACCTCGCATTCTACCGTGGTTTGGTAGTTAATAATCACATCACCACCCTCGGCAGGAATATTGAATGTGTTATTTTCGTCGGCAATGATAGCCTCTTTGAATCTCTGTGATACCGTGAATTTTATCTTTTCATCGGCACAGCGAAACCAAAAGGTCGCCTCGCGATTATCGTATGTCACATCAGCCGAGAAAGAAACTTTCTGGCCATCTTCGTTGGCCTCTCCACTTGTTGCAGAAGGAGTACACCAATCGCTCGTGCCCGATATCTCCCATTTGTAGTTGCTATACACTATAATATCAACACTGCCACCCTCGGGAGCAATTGATATCTCCTCCTTATTGAGGCCGAAAAAGATATTCTCGGGAACGTTGATTTGGTCGAATAGATTCTCGTCGCAGCCTGTGGCTAACATTCCAACAGCAAAACTGAAAATTGCTAATAATTTTTTCATAGTGGGGGTGTTTGCAGTTCAAAGGTTTACTCTCGTGCCGTCGGAACTCACTTCATTAGCAACCTGAGAATAAACCTACACTTTCCGTGTAAAAGTCAATATGTTGCTACAAATATAATAAAGTTTTTTCGGAAAAAGGGTAGGGGAGGAGAGAATATATGGCAAAATGGTTACCTTTGTGGGTAATTAATATTTATATATAAAGGTACGACAATGCAAGAGGAAGTGAACAAGGCGGTGGAGGTGCTGCGAAGGGGAGGAATAATTCTCTATCCCACCGATACGGTTTGGGGAATTGGCTGTGATGCGACCAATCAGGAGGCTGTGGAGCGAATCTACAAGCTCAAAGGGTCGGTCAACAAGAAGGGAATGATTGTTCTTCTGGATAAGCCCGCCGAGGTGGGGCGCTACATACGCCGTGTGCCCGAGGTGGCATACGACCTTATGGAGCTCACGGACAAGCCCCTGACGCTCATCCTCGATGGTGCCGTGGGTGTGGCCGAAAACCTCATACCCGAGGAGGGCTCGCTGGCGGTGCGTGTGCCCGATCACGAATTCTGTCGCAGAGTGGTGGGCAAGCTCCGCAGGCCTCTCGTATCCACCTCGGCAAACTTCTCGGGTGAGCCTACACCCGTGAAATTCAGCGATATAGTCGAGGGCATTAAGAGTGGCGTGGATATGGTCGTGAGCCCCTCGTTTGAGGGTAATCCCACACGACAGGCCTCCTCGATAATGATGATCAAGGAGGACGGAGAGTTCAAAATCCTACGATAGAAGCGCAATGAAGACAACAACCAAAATACAACAGCGATTTGCCGATTCGGACACCCTCGGCCACATAAACAACATCCATCTCCAGGAGTACTTCGACCTGGGCAAGATGGAGCTCTACGCCACACTGCTTGGCGACAGGATCGATTGGCGAGGAGTGAATCTGGTGCTGGTGAGCATCAAGACCGATATGATGCGCCAGACCCGCCTGGGCGACGACATTGTGGTGGAGTCGTGGGTGGAGAAGATTGGCACAAAGAGTATGACCGTGCGCCAGAGGCTCATCAACAAGGCCGACGGAGTGGCTAATGCCGAGTGTAGCACCGTGGTGGTCTGCTTCGACTTCGCCTCGCAGAGGGCTATTCCTTTCCCCGACGAGTGGCGCACAAGTCTGGAGTCTGCGCTCGAATAGCCGGAACAAAAAGGAATAAGGGAGATTTTATCCCCCTTAATAATTGTCAATTGATAACTCAAATCAAAATTTGTCCCAAAGGGCGTCCAGGTCGCGGCGCTCTTTTTTTGTGGGGCGGCCTGTGCCTCTGTCGCGCTGCACAAAGATGATCTCCTTGGGCGGGTTGAGTTTTGCCATCTCCTCCTCGGGCGTCAGGTCGAGGCAGTAGGTGGGTACATCCTTTGCAGGCAGGCGACGCTCAATGATGCCGACAACCTTGTATGTGAAGCGCATCACAGGCACTTTTTTGACGGTCAGAATGTCGCCCTCCTTGACCTCCTTGGAGGGTTTGGCCTCGCTGCCATTGATGGTCACCTTGCCGGTGCGGCAGGCCTCGGCCGCATCGCTACGAGTCTTGAAAATCCTTACGGCCCAGAGCCATTTATCTATTCGTGTTTGCATAATATGGTCGCTAATTTCTCGAAAAATACAAAAAAAACCGTAACTTTGCGCAAATCGGCACCTAAAAATGAGAGAGAAAGCAAAACATAAGACCCGCAAGGAGCTTGCCACCATCTGGCGCTATGGCTTGGGTAGCACCATATCCTATCTTATCAACTTGTTGATTATATGGATAATGACCGATGTGCTCGGAGTCCACTATCTGCTCTCCAGCATTGTGGGCTACGCCTCCATTGTGATTAGCTCCTACATCTTCTCCGTCACCTGGATTTTCACCGAGCGCAAGATTGCCTCCAAGGGTAAGGAGTTTGTCGCCTTCACGCTCATCACCGTCTTTGCAATTCTTATGAATCTCCTCTCTATGTGGTTCTTCACGGACTACTTGGGCTGGTACTACATCATCTCCAACATCACCACCAACTTCCTTGCCACCATCTGGGGCTATGTGCCCAAGAAGATTTTCCTCTTCAGCAGCAAGAAGGAGAAGGTGGAGTTCGAGGTGGAGGATGTGTTGCCAAGCCTTGACGACCCCGATGATCTGCCCACGCCCTTCATCTTTGAGGACGAGATAGAGCAGGACTAAATCGAAGAGGACAATATATAAATATAATATTATAAGTATGGATATCGAACAGAGAGTGGCAGGTTTTACCCCCGAGGGCGACGCAGTTGTGGTCTACACGATGCGTAACTCCAAGGGCTACGAGGTGGAACTTTGCAATATGGGTGCGGCTATTGTGGCCGTAAGAGTGCCCGATAAAAATGGTGTAGTGGGCGATGTGGCCCTGGGCTATGAGAATCGTATGGACTACATTACCGAGGGTCCCTGTATGGGTAAGGTCCCCGGACGCTATGCCAACCGCATCGCTAAGGGCTACTTCGAGCTCGACGGCAAGGAGTATCACCTCAATATCAACAATGGCCCCAATGCGCTCCACGGAGGCCCCACGGGTTTCCATAAGAGCCTCTGGGAGGGCCGTGTGGAGGAGAATAGGGTGGTCTTTGCCATCGATTCGCCCGACGGCCACGAGGGTTACCCCAGCGACCTATATGTGGAGGCTGTCTACGATTGGGACGACGACAACCGCCTGGAACTCACTTTGTTGGCGCAGACCAATGGTGCTACCGTTCTGAACCTTACCAACCACGCCTACTTCAATCTCAAGGGTGCGGGCGAGGGACTCATTAAGGACCATCTGCTCACCCTTAACGCATCGACTTATCTTCCCACCGACCAGACCCTTGTGCCCACGGGCGAACTCCGTTCGGTGGAGGGTACACCTATGGATTTCCGCACCGCCAAGCCCATCGGCCGCGATATGGATGAGCAGTTCGACGCTCTTCTCTTCGGCAAGGGCTACGACAACTGCTGGCCCATCGACGGATATGAGGCGGGCAAGGTTCAGCAGGCCGCGCTCCTCTCGGAGCCCACTACGGGCCGCACACTGAGGGTTCTCACGGACCAGCCCGCCGTGCAGGTCTACACGGGCAATTGGCTCTCGGGCTGCCCTATGGGTAAGGATGGCAAACGCTATGAGGACTACTCGGGCGTGGCTATCGAGTGCCAAGGCTACCCCGACGCACCCAATAAGCCCCACTTCCCCTCGCAAGTCCTGCGCAAGGGCGAGAGGTACGAACGCCACATTATCTTTGAGTTCGGGGTGGAGGAGTCGCTTCTCGTGATGCTGGGTAAATTGTTAATAACTCTTCCTCGACGGGCTTGGAAAGTCGGCGGGGAAGAGTTACTTTTGCAGACACAAAACCAAACTTATTATTAGGAATAACAAACAAAATCATAGATAGGAAATGTTTCTTGAGGCAAGTAAACCCGGATGGATTGAGGTGATTTGTGGCTCGATGTTCTCGGGCAAAACCGAGGAGCTCATACGCCGTATGCGTCGTGCTCTCTTTGCAAATCAGCGAGTTGAGATTTTCAAACCACAGATTGATGTGCGCTACTCGGTAGACGAGGTGGTGTCGCACAACTCCAATGCTATTCCCTCCACGCCCGTTGAGTCCTCTTCGCAGATTCTGCTGATGGCCACCGAGGTGGATGTTGTCGGCATCGACGAGGCTCAGTTCTTCGATGAGGGCATCGTGGAGGTATGTATGGAGCTCGCCAATCGTGGTGTGAGGGTCATCGTTGCGGGTCTTGATATGGACTACCTCGGCAAACCCTTCGGCCCTATGCCTATGCTTATGGCAAAGGCCGAGTTGGTGGATAAGGTTCACGCCATCTGCGTTCGTTGTGGCAACATCGCCCACCACTCCCACCGCCTGACCAAGAACGACAAACTCGTGGTGCTGGGCGAGAAGGATACCTACGAGCCCATCTGCCGTCACTGCTTCAACAAGCTGATGGCCGAGGAGGCCGCCGAGGTGTAGCGGACAAAAAATGCGCTCTTCGATAATGCATATCTGAAGGGCTCGTGTAGATGAAAAAATCCCTCTGCAAGAGATTGCGGAGGGATTTTCTTGTTTTGTGGCGGATTATATGAGCCCCGCTTCGTAGAGAACGATTATCTGTTCGATGAGTTTGTCTTCGCCCTGCGTGGGGTCATACTCCTGCTTCAGGTTGGCCCTGAAGATGCGGGCAATGGTGTTCCAAAACTTGGCCGAGAATTTACCTCTGAACTCTTCGACTATCTGGTAGCCCGTACGGTCCGTTTCGCGGTCTATGAGTCGCAGCAAAATCTTGCCCTGCGAGAAGGTCATATGCTCCAGAATGGGGGTGTAGCGCTTGACGAGCTCCTTCTCGAGATTCTTGGTTATGCGGTCACGCTCCCTATCCGAGGGGGCTTCGGCAAGCTGCTGGTTGAGCTCGTGGAAGAGGTTGCGTGCATCGACGGCATAGGGGTAGACGGCCTTCACATTGCGTATGAGCTTGCGCTGACGCTTTATGTGGCCGATGTTGCCATAGACTACCACATTGGATACCTGGAAGACATAGGTGGTGTCGCCCGAGCGGGGATCAACCTCGGTGTCGGAGATGAAGCCTGCACGATAGCGCGAGTAGGGGAAGTAGTAGTCTTGCCCGGGGACCATCGTGAGTGTGCTGCGCGAGGAGCGCTGTGCGGAGGCCTCGGCGACCACACAAAATAATATTAATAGGTATGTAAGCGTCCTCTTCACGGCTCAAATATAACGAAAAAAACTGAATATTATTTCCTTGCCACCCGATGGCTTTCCGAAATTGTGAAAAATGTGATTGTAAATAATTTAGCGCAGTTTCTAAAAAATTTGAAAAAATATTGTACTTTTGTGTGCCCAAAACCCCACGGTGGGGTGGAGGGATTGGTTAGAACAGGTTAAACATTAAACATAAACAGCTATGAAACAAGCAATTGCTATTCTTACGGGTGGCGGTCCTGCCCCCGGTATGAACACCGTTGTTGGCTCGGTTGCCAAAACTTTCATCACCAAAGGTTTTCGTGTTATCGGTCTGCACGAGGGCTACAGCGGCCTCTTTAAGACCAATGCACGCTATGAGGATATCGACTTCCGCCGTGCAGACGACATCTTCAACCAGGGTGGCTCCTACCTCCAGATGAGCCGCTTCAAACCCACCGATGCAGATTTCGAGAACAACTTCAACCTCAAGTTCTTCCAGGATAACAACATCAAGTTGCTGGTGACTGTGGGTGGCGACGACACCGCTTCGACTGCCAACCGCATCGCTAAGTTCCTTGAGGCAAAACAGTATCCCATCGCCAACATCCACGTTCCCAAGACCATCGACAACGACCTTCCTCTGCCCGCAGGTGCCCCCACCTTCGGCTATGAGTCGGCTATGGACAAGGGTGCAGTGATTGGCCGTGCCGTTTATTCGGACGCTCGCACCAGCGGCAACTGGTTCATCATTGCTGCTATGGGTCGCTCGGCAGGTCACTTGGCTTGCGGTATCGGTGCTGCTTGCCACTATCCTATGATCGTTATCCCCGAGATGTTCAACAAGACCGAGATCACCATCGACAAGATTGTAAACCTTGTTATCTCGTCGATCATCAAACGCAAACTTATGGGTATGGACTACGGTGCTGCTATGGTATCGGAGGGCGTATTCCACAGCCTCTCGGACGAGGAGATCAAGAATGCAGGTGTGAACTTCTCCTACGATGAGCACGGCCACCCCGAGCTCGGTAAGGTGTCGAAGGCCCACGTCTTCAATGAGATTCTCGAGAAGAAACTCAAGGCTCTGAAGATTAAGGTTAAATCGCGTCCCGTAGAGATTGGCTACGAGGTTCGTTGCCAGACCCCCGTTGCAAGCGACCTCTTGTATTGCACCACCCTGGGTATGGGCGTTTACAAACTCTTCAGCGAGGGTAAGACCGGCTGTATGGTATATGTTGCACAGGACGGCCAGATTAGCCAGCTCTACCTGAAAGACCTTCAGGATCCCACCACCGGCAAGATTCCTCCCCGTCTGGTTAACCCCGACGGCGACCAGTTCCAGGGTCTTGTTAACAACATCCTCTGCTACATTACCCCCGAGGACTACGAGGCTGCAAAGGCCTATGTAGCCAACCCCGAGGATTACGACTTCAAGCGTATTCTCAACTGGTAAAAAACGCATATAGCGGGTGCTTTTCGCACCAAACTTCAGAGAGCGAGCTCCTCACCTACATTAAGTAGGCTGTGGGCTCGCTCCTTTGTTTGGCACAAAAATCCCTCCGCTATCTGCGTTTTTGTGTCTAAGGTCAAAGGTCTAAAGTCTAGCCGACCTAAGTAAAAAGGGCCTTAATGTCTTTAAGGTCCCTAACCTCCATAAATACTCTCAACTCTCAACTTTCAACTTTCAACTTTCAACTTTCTACTTTCAACTATATTTGTATCTTTGTGGCGTGCAATGAAATTGTATGCAAGAGGTTGTGGCTGGTTATTACCCACAAGGGTACAAGTGCCTATGTTGCTACTCTCTTCGGCAAGATTCTTGCGGAAAATGCGTTGATTTTTTAACCCGGATAGAACTCTCAATTATATGAAAAGACTTTTCACAATTATGTTGGTCCTTGCGGCCTTTGTGCAGTCAGTTGTGGCTGCGGGCGATGGGGACTCTAAGCCTTTCGCCTATAAGGGCTTCTCGGGCGGTATGATGCTCCACGCAGGTTGGGTGCAGAGGGGCGATATGGCCGTTGGTCTTGCGCCCGTTCAAAGGCTCCGAGGCGTGCCTATGGGTATTGGCGGTGCGTTAAAGGTGCGCCTTGGTGACCACCTGAGGGTAGGCACCGAGGGCTATACCTCCTCGCTCGGCTATGGCGAGTGGGACTCCTCGCTCTCCATAGGGTGGGGTGGTCTGCTGGTGGACTACACCTTCAGGGTGGGTGACTTTACGCCCTACCTTGGTGCGACCATCGGTGGCGGCTTGGTGGAAAACCTTACCCTCACCTCCGAGCCCGAGATGGATACTCTACCTGAGTACAACATCTCCTATCGCAACTATGGCGTTGGGGTGATTGTTCCCTTTGTGGGTGTTGAGTATGGCCTTACGGATCGTATGTCGCTAACCCTCAAGGCCGACTATATGTTTTCGCTGTCGGCCACCGAGTTCGACTTCCCCTCGGGAGTGAGGTGTTATGTCGGTTTTATGTTCAATCACTAAAGCGACCTATATAAAAAAGACCCGCGAGCGTTGCTCGCGGGTCTTTTGTTTGTGTTTTCAAATCTTTACTTAAGAGTGTCGATAGCCTTGCAGAGGCGCTCGAAAATCTCATCTACCGAGCCCACACCATTGATGGCGATGTGTTTGCCCTGGGCTGCGTAGTAGTCGGCAACCACGGCGGTCTGCTCGTTGTAGATGCGGATGCGGTTGCGGATGACCTCCTCCGAGGCATCGTCTGCACGGCCGCTATCCTTACCCCTCAGCAGGAGCCTCTCTACCAGCTCGTCCTCGGGAACATCCAGCGAGAGCATCAGATCCACCTCGCTGTTCCACTCGGCCATCAGTTGGTCGAACTGCTCGGCCTGATAGGTGTTGCGGGGGAAGCCGTCGAAGATGCTACCCTCCACATCCTGGTGGGTGGCCATAAAGTGTTTAACAATCTCGATTACCAAGTCGTCGGGAGCGAACTCGCCTCGGGCGATGCAAGCCTCCACCTTTTTGCCGGCAGGGGTCTGCTCTTGGATCTCGTTTCTAATGACCTGACCGGTCGATATGTGGTTGAAACCATACTTCTCAACCAACTTTACGGCCTGGGTGCCTTTACCTGCTCCCGGAGGGCCGAATAGTACAATATTTTTCATTTATGCCGAATTGTGACTTTTTTCACGAGTGCAAATATATACATTTATCTGCAAACTCGATACCGAGTTAGTAAATTTTTTTATTATCTTTGCGCGAAAATGATATTTTTCAGGTTATGAGTAAGAGAACAGAGATTTCGGAGTTGGGCCAGTTTGGCCTTATTGACCGCCTCACCGAGGGCGTGGAGTGTGCAAATGAGAGTAGTGTGGTGGGCGTAGGCGACGACGCTGCCGTTATTGATGCAGGTGATAGGTACCTGCTTATCTCCACGGAATTGCTGTTGGAGGGAGTCCACTTCGACCTTACTTACTTCCCACTCAAACACCTGGGCTACAAGGTGGTAGTGGCGGCTATGAGCGACATCATCGCCATGAATGGCACGCCTCGTCAGCTGACTCTGGCTCTTGGTGTGTCGGCCCGTTTTGCAGTGGAGCACCTGGAGGAGTTGTATGAGGGCGTGAAGGCCGCTTGTAAAGAGTATTCTATTGATCTCGTTGGCGGCGATACTACGGCCTCGATTAATGGCCTTTCGATTGGTGTGACGGCTGTGGGCGAGGTGGCCAAAGATAGGCTTGTGCGCCGTAGCGGAGCCAAGGAGAATGACCTTATTTGCATCACCAGCGATCTGGGTGCAGCCTATATGGGACTCCACCTTCTGGAGAGGGAGCGCATCGCTCTGGACGGGCACCCTAACCCCAATCCCGATTTCACGGGCCACGAGTATATTCTGCGCCGTTGGCTCAAGCCCGATCTGCGTCTGGATATTATCAAAGCACTTGAGGCAGAGGGTATTGTCCCCTCTGCAATGATTGATATTACCGATGGTCTTGCCTCGGATGCACTGCAACTCTGCAAGTCCTCCGGCTGCGGCGTAAGACTCTATCTGGAGCGTATTCCCATCGCTGCCGAGACCAGAGCAATGGCCGAAGAACTCAATGCCGACCCCATTGTGGCAATGCTCAATGGCGGCGACGATTATGAACTGATGTTTACCGTGCCCCTGGAGATGAGGGATAAGGTGCTGCACTTCGGTGGTGTGGATGTCATTGGCCATATAACTACCCACGGTGCGGTGCTCGTTACCCCCGAGGGTGGCGAGTTGCCGCTGACTGCGCCCGGCTTTGCGGTCAAGAAAAGGGACTAACTTATTAAAATAGGGATAATTTTGCATCTTGAATTTTGCAATTAGAATTTTCTTTGTATATTTGCGGGCTAATTTGAGGCATTTATGGACGCACTGAAGAGTTTTGGTATCCACTTCAAGGGGCTTAAGGCGGGAGAGCACGAGTTTGAATATAAACTCGATAAAGCTTTTCTGGAGGCCGTTGGCGACGAGGAACTCGTTGATGTTGATGTGGTTGCAAGCGTGTTGATGACCAAGGCCGCTTCGATGCTCACTTTTGAGGTCGATTTGGATGGCATTGCAATTGTAGAGTGTGACAGATGTCTGGATGAACTCGAGTATCCTGTCGAGACGAGCGACACTCTCTATGTGAAGTTCAGCGAGGAGGAAATTGAGTTCGATGGTGAGGTGATGTGGCTCAACCCTGCAGACGAGGAGATAAATCTTGCAGGCTACATCTACGAGAGCTTGCTGCTTTCGCTGCCTTACCAGAGGGTCCACGAGAGTTTGGAGGATTGCAATCAGGAGATGATTGGTCGCTTCAGCATTGTGAGCCAGGAGGAGTTCAACGAGATTGCTGAGCCCAAGGAGCAGAGTATGGCTTCGGGTGAGAGTGGCCAGATGCTTGAAGCACTCAAACGCAGCCTCGAAGAGAACGAGAAGAAGAATTAGAAAATTATAACTTAATAAAAACAAATAATTATGGCACATCCTAAACACAAGGTTTCGTCCACCAGAAGAGACAAACGCAGAACTCACTATGTTGCTGCTGTTCCTACCGTAGCTGTATGCTCGAACTGTGGTTCGCCCGTTCAGTACCACCGCGTATGCCCCGAGTGTGGTTTCTACCGTGGCAAACTGGCTATCGAGAAAAAAGCCGAGTAAGAGATAATCGACAAAAACGATGCAGAATCTTCGCATAGGTGTCGATGCAATGGGTGGTGATTACGCCCCCGAAGCTGTTGTTAAAGGTGTTGTGCAGGCCATCCCCGAGTTGGATGACACCACAAAAGTAGTTCTCTTTGGCAACAAGGAGGCTATCGAAGAGTGCCTCAAGGCCGAGGGCTACGAGGGCGATAGGATCGAGATTGTGGCAACCACCGAGGTTATCACAATGGAGGACCACCCCGCCAGAGCTTTCCAGGTAAAGGCAGACAGCAGCATCCGTAAAGGCTTCGAATACCTGAAGGCAAAGAAGATTGATGGCATCGCAAGTGCCGGCTCGACCGGTGCGATGATGGCAGGCGCAATGTTCACCATTGGTGCAACCGAGGGCGTTATTCGCCCCGCGGTGTCGGCTGCCATAGCAAATGTAAGAGGCGGTTATACGCTGCTCCTGGATGTGGGCCTGAATGTAGATTGCAAACCCGAAGTGCTTCACCAGTACGGAATTATGGGTAGCATCTATGCAAAAGACTTGTGGGGTCTTGAGAATCCCAAAGTGGGCCTGCTGAACATCGGCGAGGAGGAGAGCAAGGGTAATGCGGCAACTAAGGCGGCATACCAGATGCTCAAAGAGGAGAGCGCAATCAATTTCGTTGGTAATATCGAGGGTAAGGATTTCTACCTCGGAAAGGCCGATGTGGTGGTTTGCGATGGTTTTATGGGCAATGTCCTCTTGAAACTCTCCGAGAGCCTCCGCTATATCGCCAAGGCCCGCAAGATTGAGGATCAGTTCCTCGACAATCTCAACTACGAGATCAAGGGCGGCACACCTGCACTTGGTGTGAATGAGGTGGTGATTGTAGGTCACGGTAGCTCGACAGTGCTCGCACTGAAGAATATGGTTCTGCAGACCGAGCTGAGCGTCAAGTCCGGCTATGCCGAGGACATCCGCCGCGCATTTGCTGATAGAAAAGTTACTGCCGACAATTAGGCACGAGGTCTTGGAAGAGAAGACCACCTGGTTCCATAGTTCAACGGATAGAACGACAGTTTCCTAAACTGTAAATCTGGGTTCGATTCCCGGTGGGACTACAAAGGCTGCAGAAAACTCTGCGGCCTTTTTTTGTTATCTTGTTACTGATGGTAGCCTCGGAGTAGGCGAGGGTGGGCGAGGGTTTGCTGCCCTTGGGCCTAATAATTTTGGGTCGTATGTTTTCAACTTCCAATTAAAATAGGTATATTTGTCGGTTAATTGGGCATATATTATGCAGATGGGTATGAGAATGAAGCTGAAAGGCATATTTGTTTTGGCAGTTGTGGGTTTGGTGGTGGCTTTCGTGGCTACCTCCTGCGTGGCTACGGACGAATTTGCGCCCAAGCAGAGGACCCAGATTGAGAAATACCTCTCGGGCAAGGAGTATAGGGTGACTGCCGATAGCGCCTTTGTCTACTTGGCCGGCAATAAGTATGAGATTCCTGAGACCGACCGCCGTCAGGGTGCCCTCGTAGGCGATAGGGTGACATTCAACTTCGAGGCCTACATTTTTGAGTCCAACGGCCCCGAGGATCTGCCTTACTACACCAACAAGCAGTATGTGGCCGAGATGTTGCCCGAGGACCTCAATACGGAGTATTGGCACTTCGAGCCTATGGTTGCCACAATCGGTGCGGGCGACATACTAAATCCCCTCGAAGAGGCGTTTGAGGGTTGTATTAATGGTGACTCGCTGTTGGTCTTCCTCACCTCCTCTATTGCCTACGGCTCGACGGGTATGGGCATTGTGCCCAAGGATACTCCCGTGATGATGATACTTACCGTGGAGGGCGTTGAAACCAAGAGTGAGTAGGTGAGAACCGAAAAGATAATAATTGAGAGATAACGAATTTGGTAGATATGAAGTTTTTTAAGAGTATATGGACCATAGCCTTGGCCTCGCTGATGGCACTCGTCTTGGCTGTGGGATGCGCTCAGCCCGAGAGTGCAGACTACTCCGAGCTGGAGAATGAGTCGCTCCGTGCGTGGATGGACGAAAATTATTCGGGGTGGGAGGAAAACTCCGATATTAAGCGCACCGAGGATGGCGTCTACATCGTGTGGATGAAGCGCTCCACCGAGCCTGCACCCGCCGATACCATCATCAAGGAGGGCAACTGGGTGAGGATTGACTACACGGGCAAGCGTCTGGATGGCAACATCTTCTACACTCGCAATGCCGAGGTGGCCAAACGCCAGGGTACCTTCAGCCGCAGGACCCACTATGTGGACGACTTCGTCTATCTCTACTCCGAGAACACTTCTCTGCCCAAGGGTATGTTGCAGGCGCTTACGAATATGAAGGTGGGCGATATGACCCGTGTGATTATGCCCTCGGGTATGTATCGTGGTGCGAGTGGCTACGACGCCACCAATGTTGGCTACAACGGTCAGTGGGGCGTGGATGGCAATGTGCCCGTGATTATCGACTCGCTCATCATCCGAGAGGTGTCGGAGGACCCCATCACCCTCGAGAATAAGGTTGTCAATGAGTACGCCTCCAGCAGGTGGCAGCTCACCGAGGCCGACACTCTTTCCAAGGGCCTCTATGTCCAGCTGATGAAACCTTTCCCCGTGAAGCGTGACTCGGTCATCAAGGCCAATTCGACCGACTCGGTGCTCACCTGCTACTATAAGGGCTACTTCCTCGACGGCTTTGTCTTCGATAGCAATATCGACTCGGTGCAGATGCGCGCCTGGGGCGAGGTGCTCAACGAGGGCCCTATGGAGTGGGATATGAAGAAGAACCAGATGATTGCGGGCTTCAAGGAGGCGTGTCTGAAGGCTTGCTACGGCGACCGTATGAGGGTGGTCTTCACCTCGGCCTACGGTTACGGCATCTCGGGTAGTGCAGCAAGGGCCATCACTGAGTCCTCGAGTGACTCCTCGAGCGATATGACCGACTACTACAACTACCTGAACTACTACAGCTATATGAATAGTATGTATGGCGGTGGTGGTTACGGCTATGGTGGCTATGGCAACTACTACAACAACTACTATAATTCCTACTACAACCCCTATTACTACAATATGCTCAACAGCAGCAACTCTTCCTCTTCGTCGAACTCCTCGATGGAGGATGAAGAAGAGGAGGACAAGGTGACCATCTCGACCGAGATTCTACCCTTTACTCCTCTGGTGTTTGAGATTTGGGTTGTGAATGAGGAAATAGAAGATATTGAGCACAACCCCCTGTAAAACTGCATATAGCTGGCGACTGCTGCGTTGCACTGCAATAAGCGGGCTCCTCACTTACCTTGAGTAAGCTGTGGGCCCGCTTTCTTGTGCGCCTTGCATTCATCCCGCTATATGCAGCTTTACCTTTCAAGGGTAGGGAGCAGCATCCACACTCGCTGGCACCGTTGTGCCCTGCGGACTCGCCTTCTCGTTTGGCACAAAAATCCCTCCGCTCTATGCAGTTTTTACTTTCTGGGGGAGGCGTTCGGTAGCACCACCATTACTCGCAGTGGCCGTTGCCACCTTGTGCGCCTTGCATTCATCCCGCTCTATGTGGTTTTACCTTTCAAGGGTAGGGAGCAGCATTCACACTCGCTGGCACCGTTGTGCCCTCCCATTTCTCCCAGAACTCTCAACTTTCAACTTCAATAAGAAAAAGGTGACCGAAATTTCGGTCACCTTTTTCTTATTGATTCTGCTGTGCCTTTTCGGCGCGTTTGCGGTCAATCTCGCTCAGCAGGATCTTACGCATTCGCATAAACTTGGGCGTGATCTCCACATACTCGTCCTCGCGGATATACTCCAGAGCCTCTTCCAGGGAGAACTTCACCGCAGGGGCAAGGATGACCTTGTCGTCCGAGCCGCTGGCTCGCATATTGGTGAGTTTCTTGCTCTTAGTGA
>JAEIGA010007619.1_pt1 | contig 16418 bp, 12 predicted proteins | sample 9270691 | NCBI WGS metagenome assembly JAEIGA01 (sample SAMN17057246, study PRJNA624740) | gut metagenome | biome: biome; isolation source: fecal sample | host: Bos grunniens | place: China: Xizang | collected 2019
ACTGACGAAATTTTGACTACCTTTGCATTCGGGAAAGTCATACACGACCAGCTCCCTCTGAATCCCCCCAGGGCTTGACCGCAGCAAGGGTAAGAGGTCGTAGCGGTGCGATGTATCAAGCTTTCCCTTTTTTCGTATATATACCTATTCGGTATAAAACTCAATGATTCTTGCTATTGCACGCTGACATACCGGGCAGAATGCCTCGGCTTTATTCGTATGCATACGGCAGTCCTCTGCTGGTCTGAATACACCTTTGGACTGATATCCGGCTCCTTCATAGACTCCTGCAGCGCCGGTTTCCACCATATCCTTCCACTTAGATTCAAAATCCACCATGGTGGTGATATTCTGCTCCCATGGCTCGCTATCCGGATAATAGTATTCTACATACTGATCGTCATAGTAATATTCGTCTGCAAGGCCTGCGAAACTATGACCGAATTCATGCACTACCACAGGTTTGAATGACTTATGTCCAGCTGTTGTGAGAGTGTAGGAATTGAAGATTCCGCCACCTCCATAAGTGTCTGTATTGGCGAGGATTACGATATGTTCATACGGAATTCCGCAAAGTTTGTCATGCATCTGACGAAGGCGCAGGGTAGTCAGATAACGGTCCATATAGAAAGTATTGAAATGGGAACCGAGGGCGGTCTTTTTCCATTCGCCCTCCCCTGGCACACTGATTCCGCTGTCCTCTGATTCCAATGCTACAGCGACAAAGTTGAAGCGGTCTTTGTAATCTCCGAAAGGAGCATGCGAAAAGATGGCATCCATTGCTATCTGCGCCTGTGCATAGAACTTGTCCATCTCTTCCTCAGTATATCCTTCTGCCACAATGGCTACATCTATACAATCCTCACTGGCACCACCCTGATGAAGGAATCTGTGCGGAGAAGGTACGGGGTCGATCTTGCGGATAAGGATGTCAGATGGATCCACTTCATGGTTTAAAGAAGCATAGATGCTGCCCCAGAAATCATATAGTTCGACCTTGACAACAGCCTTGGACTCCGGCATAGGAAGGAGGAACACGTTTTCAAAGGCCTTTCTTACTTTGGTTGCTTCCTCTGTTGTCTGCCACTCCTGAAAAAGAGTTGAAAATGACTGACGGTACAACACCTTGCCGGTCTGTACATCTGTCAGGCTTATCTGTCCGTTTCCTCTTACGGGCACAGCATCAGTATTCACCCTTCTACCTGCCCATCCGTCGAAGCATGACATCTCGTCAAGAGAGATTTCCACTGACTTGTCAGTACCTGAGAATATATAATCCACTCTGAGAGTCCTGTCCTGAGCAGAAAGTCCGAATGCCAACAAAGAGACAACCAGAAGAGAAAAGAGACGACGCATAATAAAAAATTTAAATCTTTATGGCACAATTGATTCCATCGAGTGCGGAAGATACGATTCCACCTGCATATCCGGCACCTTCTCCACAAGGGTAAAGTCCTGGTACATTTACATGCTCAAGAGTATCAGGGTCACGAGGGATACGTACAGGAGATGACGTACGCGACTCCACTCCAAGCAGAAGTGCATCATTAGTATAATATCCATGCATCTTCTTGTTTCCGATCTCCGGGAATGCATATTTAAGTCTGAGCGAGACATGCTCAGGAAGAAGTTCGTGCAAAGGAGCATTTACAGCTCCCGGATGATATGATGTCTGAGGCAGGCCGTTTGAAGGGATCCTTCGGCAGAAGTCCATCATTCTCTGAGCCGGAGCCTTGAGCGAACCTGTGTATTCGAACATCTTTCTCTCCACATCCTTCTGGAACTGAAGCAAGGCAAGAGGACCATACTGAGCATATTCAGGAAAATCCTCCGGTTCTATCTGAACTACGACTCCTGAATTGGCCCACTTCGAATTACGCTGAGAGTTCGACATTCCGTTAAGGACAAGTTCACCTTCAGCAGTAGCAGCAGGCACAAGAATTCCTCCCGGACACATGCAGAAAGAGAAGACTCCCCTTCCTTCGATCTGAGTCACGAATGAATACTCTGCAGTCGGCATATATGGCTGATACTTACCGTGATATTGTATCTTATTGATCAAGGACTGAGGATGCTCCACTCTGACTCCGAGGGCAAAGCCCTTTGCCTGGATTTCCCATCCCTTACGGTCAAACATCTCATAGATATCGCGTGCAGAATGTCCTGTTGCGAGGATCACCTTGCGTGATGAATATACAGTAGGCGTCGCACCTGCACCTTCGGCGCTGACAACGACATCGAAAGAGCCGTCACCCTTCTTGACTATATCCGTAACCCTTGAATCGAAATGATATTCTCCGCCATGCTCGATTATGCACTTGCGTATATTCTCTACGACAACCGGGAGCCTGTCGCTGCCGATATGAGGATGGGCGTCAATAAGTATCGTAGGATCTGCACCGAAACGGACCAGCTGATGAAGTACTTCCCTGATATCTCCTCTTTTCGAAGAACGCGTATACAGTTTTCCATCAGAGAATGTACCTGCTCCTCCTTCGCCGAAACAATAATTCGAGTCCGGATTCACCACACCCTCTTTCGAGAGCTTGGCCATATCGAACTTCCTCTGGTGGACATCCTTACCTCTTTCAAGAATCACAGGCTTGAGACCACGCATAAGCAACCTGAGAGCAGCAAACATTCCCGCAGGACCAGCTCCGATTATGATAACAGGCTCTGATTCAGACACATCCTTATACTCCTCAAGCACATACTCCTGCATTGATTCATCAGGTTTGTACACCTCAATCCTATATCTGTAAAGGATATCATTACGTGCATCAATAGAGCGACGCATCACTCTATAGCGGAGTTGTGATTTGATTTTTGGAGATACTCCAAGGGCCTTTACCGCCGCAGTCTGAATCTCATCTGCAGTCAGTTCCTTTCCTAGTTTACAGGTTACTTCTATTTCCTTCATAATTAAAATTCCGCTAAACGTGATACTGGTGCGACATCAAGAGACGAGCGCTCGCCGTTCTGATAATGGAACCATCCCGCAATAGCGATCATGGCCGCATTATCTGTCGTAAACTTGAATTCAGGCAGGAATGTGGTCCAGCCTCTTTTCTTTCCTTCTTCAAGGATCCTTGAGCGGAGACCGCTGTTTGCCGACACTCCTCCACCGATCGTGATCTGCTTGATTCCGGTATGCTTCGCCGCCTTTATAAGCTTGTCCATCAGTATGTCGATGAGCGTCTTCTGGAAGCTCGCGCATATGTCGGCCTTGTTCTTTTCCATGAATTCAGGATCGACAGCCATCTGGTCACGGACAAAATAAAGCAGAGAGGTCTTGATGCCGCTGAAGCTGTAGTCGAAACCAGGAATATGCGGCTTGGAGAATTTATACTTGAGAGGATCGCCCTCTTTTGCAAGTCTGTCGACAATCGGTCCACCCGGATATCCAAGACCCATCATCTTCGAGCATTTATCGAATGCCTCTCCGACCGCATCGTCTATGGTCTGGCCCAATATTTCATATTCCAAAGGGCTGTTCACCTTGACTATCTGGGAGTTACCTCCTGACACCAGAAGGCATAGATATGGGAATTCCGGCTGACGGTTTTCATTGTCGTACTGCTTGATGAAATTCGCAAGAATGTGACCCTGCAGATGATTCACCTCGACCAGAGGTTTACCCAATGACATGGCCAGTCCCTTTGCGAAAGATGTTCCTACCAGCAGCGAACCCAGAAGTCCCGGACCTCTGGTAAATGCGATCGCCGTTATGTCTTCCGGCCTTATGCCGGCACGATTTATCGCCTCGCTCACTACAGGCACGATATTCACCTGATGCTGACGTGACGCAAGTTCCGGTATCACTCCTCCATATGCCTTATGAACATCCTGGCTTGCCAGGACATTAGAAAGCAGATATCCGTCCTTGATGACAGCTGCTGATGTGTCATCGCACGAAGATTCTATTCCAAGTATAATTTCTGCCATATCCAGCACACTTTATGCTTATATTCAAGCTGCAAAAATACGGATTTTATCCGATAAATTTATTATTTTTGCAAGTTAGACCACAAAAACTGTAAAGTCATCAAAAAGGCTCTGAAAATATTCTGGCTGACATTGGTCGCCATCGTATCTGTCCTGTTCGCGGTAACTCTCACAATACAGTTCCCGCAGGTGCAGACTTTCGTTGCAGGAAAGGTGGTCAGCACGCTTTCAGAGAAGCTGGACGGCGAGATCAGCTTTGAGAAGATCCATCTTAAACCGTTCACGACACTCGTTCTCAAGAATGCCGTAATTATAGACAAAGAGCCGGCTGCGAATCCGTTCGACAGCCTTAGCACGCCTGTCGATACTTTCTTCAGGGCCGAATACATCATAGCAACCTTCACTCTTGACGGGCTGTTCAAACAGGAGGGAATTCACTTGAGAAAGGCTTTCATTGACAATGCCCAGATGAATCTGGTACTGGAGAGCAAGGAACCAGATGAAGATGGAGAAGACAAGACAGAGAATCTCAGCAGGATATTCCGCCTGAAGAAGTCTGACCCTGACAAGCCGAAGAACATGAAAGAGATTTTCCACATCAAGAAGGTGGAGATCCGTGACATGGGGTTTGTGATGAAGAATTACCAGCTTGACCGCAATGAGTACGATTACGAATCAGGTATAGACTGGAACGATCTGGACATCAAGGACATAGATATCACAGCCAGTGAGCTCAGGTTCAAAGAGGGCAAGATGTCAGGAGTCGCAGAGAAGGTTTCATTCCACGAAAAGAGCGGTTTCAGAGCCAAACGCATTTCAGGCGAGGCTATCGTCGGAGGCGGAAAGACCATCATCGAGGACCTGCATATCGACGACGGACGGTCAGACGTGAACCTGTCCCTGTTCATGATGAGCTACAGGAATTCTGATGCGTTTGCAGAGTTCATCACAGATGTCAAGCTTGACGGACAGATCGAGCAGAGTACACTTGACTTCACGACTATTTCCTATTTTGCGCCTACACTTGAAGGCAACGACCTCAGAGTCTCACTTCATGGAAATGTATCTGGATATGTCAACAATTTCAGCATAAACGACATCTATGCATCATCAGAAGAGGGTGGATTTGCAGGAACGATCAACGGAAAGATGACCGGACTTCCTGAAATCGAGGAAACCAGACTCAATGCTGAAGTACGAAGGTTCATGCTCACCACTGAAGGTCTGGGAACATTCGTGAGCAAATGGATGCAGGAAGGAGAACTCGACCTCAGCAGGTTCGCGAAAGGAACAGCCTTTTCATTGGATGCAAAGGTAAACGGCTTGATGAACGACATGAATATCGATGCGAATCTTTCTTCCAGCATAGGTTCGATGACGGCTGCAATAGACCTCAAAGGTATTGTAACAGAAGACAAGCCGATAAACATCAGCGGAACAGCACAGACTGAGGATCTGGACCTGGGAAGCATCATCGGCACAGACATCGTCCGCCAGACATCCCTCAGGACCGGAATCAAAGCTCAGTTAGGAAAAGGCAAGATCAGGACATATGCTAAGATTGACTCTGTAATCGTTAACAAACTGCATATAAACGGATACGACTATAGCGGAATCGCCGGCGCAGGAACAGTTGCAGAAGAAGCCTTCAACGGTACTATCATCTGTAACGACCCAAGCCTCAACTTCATGTTCCAAGGAGCATTTGCGCTGTCTCCTAAGACGCAGAATGCAAGATATGACTTTTACGCAGTTGTAGGTCATGCAGATCTGAACGCGATGAACATAGACAACAGAGGCATGTCGCAGATTCAGTGTCAGACGAAGGCCGACTTCACCAGGACAAAGACCGGAGACATCTTCGGTAAGATAGACATTGCCGATGTCATCGCAAGAAATGACCTTGGAGAGCATAAGATAGGAAACATCAACCTCACATCCCACAGCAGCGGCAATGAGTTCAGGGCAAGGCTCAGTTCTAAATTTGCAGACGGAGTATATAACGGATCTGCTGCAATGACCGAATTCATAAAAGATCTTCTGAACATCACGGTGAAGAAAGAGATGTCTGCTCTATACAAGGACCCGTCCTACAAGTGGTCCGGAAACAATTATGATGTAAGCTTCAAGTTCCACAACTCTATGGATCTGCTCGACTATGCATTGCCTGGCCTTTATATAGCCGACAGCACATCATTCAACGCGAAGATCAGCAAGGACGGAATACTCGAATCCAAGCTGCAGTCTTCAAGAATAGCGTTCAAGGAGCAGTATCTGAAGGGGCTGTCATTCACACTTGACAACTCTGGAGACAATCTGTCAGGCGAACTGTTCTGCAAAGAGATGAAGGCCGCGAGCCTGTCACTCAGGGATAACAGCCTGCAGATTCTTGCTGATGACAACCATCTTGGCGCTGGCTACAGATTCGACAATGATGACGAGCTCGTCAATAACGGAGAGTTCATTGTCGTCGGAGACCTCTCCCGCAACAGAGATGAGATTGTAAATCTCGGGGTAAATGTACTCCCTACATCATTGCACATCAACTCCAAGGAATGGAACATTCTCCCATCTGAAATAAGCTTCAGAGACGGAGAGATTGATATCAGGACTTTTGAACTGTCAAGCGGAGAGCAGCACATCAAACTTGAAGGCAGGACATCACAGATACAGAAGGACACGTTAACACTGTCACTTGACAGATTCGGCATCGGCATAATCAACCCTATCTTCAAGTCAGATATAGACATACAGGGAGCTGTCACAGGAAAGGTTCAGCTGACATCACCTCTTAAGTCCAAAGGACTGCTTGCAGACATCATCTGTGACTCTACATCTATAGCCGGAGTCCAGATGGGTACCATTTCTGTCGGCAGCTCATGGGATGAAGATTTCGAAAGATTTAACATCGCACTGAAGAACGACTACAACGGCAAGAGCAATATTGACGTGAGCGGAAAACTTACACCAAAACTCAGAACCATCGAGGGAACTGTATTGCTCGACAGGATGAACATCGGTTTTGTCCAGCCACTCATTGCCGACGTATTCAGCGAAATGGATGGATCTGTATCCGGAAGGATCGACGTCGATGGTCCGTGGGACAATTTTGCTATAACCAGCCAGGACACAAGACTCAACAATGCGATGTTGAGGGTAGACTTCACGAATGTCCCATACTTCGCAGAAGGAACTTTCCATATGGATGACAGAGGTGTATATTTTGATGACGTCGAAATCACTGACAGCCACAACGGTACCGGCACAGTTACCGGAAGCATCAATTATGATCACTTCCGCGATATAAACTTCAATACGAAGATCAGGGCCAATGACATTGAATGCATCAACATTAGCGAGGACATGGCTGATGTATTCTATGGAAATATTTATGCTACTGGAAACATCAGCATCACAGGACCGACAGAATACTTGAGGATGGACATCGATGCGTTCACCACCCAAGAAGGACAGCTGCACATCCCTCTCACCAATCTGAGCAGCTCGACAACATCTACAAATCTTCTGAAGTTCACTGAACCGAAGAAATATGTCTACATTGATCCATATGAGACAATGATTGCCGCCATGAAGGCAAAAGACTCATCTCAGAGCAATCTGGACGTAAGGTTGAAGGTCAACGCTTCACCATCAGTCGAAGCATTCCTTGAAATAGACAAGGCGAGCGGAAACGTACTTACCGGACGCGGAAGCGGAACAATTGACCTCGAGATAAACGAAGATATCTTCAACATAAACGGAGACTACACGATCAACAGCGGAAAATACAAATTCGTCGCAGCGGGAATCGCTTCCCGAGATTTCGAGATTCAGGACGGCAGCTCGATACGATTCAACGGTGACATAATGGAAAGTACGCTTGACATTGACGCAATATACAAAACCAAGACGTCATTATCTACTCTCATATCCGACACAACATCCGTAAGTAACAGAAGAACAGTCGATTGCGGAATCCAGATAACAGAGAAGCTCAGCAATCCGAGACTAAGTTTCTCAATCGAGATTCCAAACCTGGACCCGACCATCAAGTCAAGGGTCGAGAGTGCGCTCAGCACTGAAGACAAGGTACAGAGACAGTTCCTTTCACTGATTCTGACCAACAGCTTCCTGCCAGACGAACAGTCCGGTATTGTAAACAACTCATCGATGCTGTATTCCAGCGTGACCGAAATCATGGCAAACCAGCTTAACAATATTTTCCAGAAGCTGGACATTCCGCTTGACCTCGGTATGAAATATCAGCCGAACGAGAGAGGAAACGACATATTTGACGTAGCTGTTTCTACCCAGCTGTTCAACAACAGAGTGGTGGTGAACGGTAATATCGGAAACAAGCAGCAGACTTCCGGTTCCCAGAATAATGTGGTCGGAGACCTTGACATTGAAATAAAACTGGACAGGTCCGGAGCATTCCGTCTGAATCTGTTCTCACATTCAGCAGACCAATATACGAACTTCCTCGACAATTCGCAGAGAAACGGTGCCGGTCTCACATATCAGACCGAGTTCAACAACTTCTACAAATTCGTGAAGAATATATTCATGAACAAAAGGAGAAGACAAGAGGCAAAACTAGCTGAAGAGCAGGCGACGATTGAAGAAGGAAGACAAACCATTGTAATTGAAAAAGAACCCGAAGATGATAACTCAAAAAGGTAAACTATATCTTATCCCATCTCCTCTTGGAGAAAACGATCCGACAGAAGTTATTCCTGGTCCCGTCCTGGATTCTCTAAAGGACTTTCGGACGTTTGTCGTAGAAGAGATCAGAACGGCAAGAAGATACCTGTCAAAGGCCGGATTGAAGGGAAAAATCGGAGAACTGCAGTTCTTCGAGCTCAATGAGCATACCGATCCGGCCACGGTTGAAGGATATCTTAAGCTGTTCGATGATGGAAACAATGTCGCTCTCATATCAGAAGCAGGACTTCCCGCTGTAGCTGACCCTGGAGCGCAGCTTGTCGCACTTGCGCATAAAAATGGTATAGAGGTAGTTCCCCAGGTCGGACCATCATCGTTGATGCTTGCGCTCATGGCATCCGGACTCAACGGACAGTCATTTGCATTCTGCGGCTATATTCCGGCAAAGACCGATGAACGAAGAAGCAGGCTCCGCACACTGGAAAAACTTTCGGGACAGCTCAAGCAGACCCAGATTCTGATAGAGACGCCATATAGGAACGACTCTCTTTTTGCAGACATTCTCGCAGTATGCGGAAGCTCTACCAGAGTATGCGTTGCTGCTAACATCACGATGCCGGATGCGTTCATCAGGACAAGAACCGTAGCGCAATGGAAGAAAGAGGGGTTGAATATAGGAAAAAGACCTTGTGTATTTTTAATTCTGGCATAACATCATGGAAAACATAGGAATAATTGAACTTGAAGGAATGGAGTTCAAGGCATATCACGGATGTCTTGAGCAGGAAAAGGTCAGAGGTAACTCATTCGTCGTTGACTTCAGAGGAGAGCTCGACCTTTCAGCTGCTGCAGAAAGCGACAATATCAACGACACCCTCAATTATGCTGACATCTACGAAATAGTAGCATACGAGATGTCGATCCCATCGGAACTGCTGGAGAATGTAGCAGGACGTATCGTTAAGGAAATCGAGAAAAGATTCCCTGAACTTAGGAAATTTTCGGTAAGAGTTTCCAAGAAGAGACCTCCGGTAGAGGGAGTCACTCAATGGTCAAGAGTAACACTTTTCAGCAGCAGATAATGAGCATGAAGATATCATTCATTACATTAGGGTGCAAGCTGAACTATGCCGAGACATCGACATATGAACGTGCACTTCTGAGCGAGGGATTTGAAGCCGGCCCATGGAACAAGGGAGCTGACGTGTTCCTTGTAAACACGTGTACAGTGACGGAACATTCTGACAAGAAAAGCAGGAATATAATCAGAAAGCTCCACAGAATATCTCCGGAGGCGCACATATTTGTAACGGGATGCTATGCGCAGCTGAAAAAGGCTGAGATAGAGTCAATTGAAGGTGTTACACAGGTCTTCGGTGCTACTGAAAAGAGCATGATTGTCCCGTCAATCCTTGCGAAAGTCAAAGGAGTGGAATGCTGTGGCAAAGGACTTGGGACATTCTTCCCTGCATACTCAAGCGGAGAGAGAACCCGTTCGTTCCTGAAGGTACAGGACGGCTGTGACTACAAATGCCATTACTGCACCGTTCCATATGCCAGAGGAGAAAGCAGGAACATACCGATTTCAGAAATCATACCTCAGGCTGAAGCAATCGTTGCGGAGGGAATCAAGGAGATAGTGATTACAGGAGTGAATACCGGAGATTTCGGCCGCTCTACAGGTGAGACCTTCTTCGAGTTGATAAAGCAGCTGAATGAAGTCAAGGGAATCGAAAGATATAGGATTTCATCAATCGAGCCTAATCTGCTTACAGAAGAGATGATCGATTGGATTACTTCAGGTACAAAGTTCCTCCCCCACTACCATATTCCACTCCAGTCCGGTTGCGACGCCATCCTGAAGGAAATGGGACGCAGGTATGATACCGCTGCATTTGCACATAAAATACAGTATATCAGAGAGAAAAGTGAGTTGCCAGGAGGTCCGCGCGTATTCTTCGGAATAGATGTGATAGTAGGATTCCCCGGAGAAACTGACGAGCTTTTCATGGAGACCTTCAATTTCCTCAAGGACGTTGTGAAGCCGGCATTCATCCATATCTTCCCATATTCAAGAAGAGCAGGAACTCCGGCCGCAGCACGAAAGGATCAGGTACAGGACTCGAAGAAGACGGAAAGAGTGCAGATGCTTGAAGAATTAAGCGCAAGACTCCATGAGGAATTCATCGAAAGTAATAGAGGCGTACAGGAGAAGGTTCTGTTCGAAAGTACAGACCGAAACGGTATGATGGAAGGATATACAGGAAACTATATAAGGATTTCCAGGCCATACGACGCAGACCTTATAGGAAAGATTGCAGATATTACCATTTGATCCAAATTCTCAATGTTCACCAGACAATGAAGAAGGCTAAACTGACATTTCTCGGGACAGGCACATCCCAGGGCGTTCCTATGATCGGCTGCAACTGCGAAGTCTGCAGAAGCTCCGACAGTAAGGACAAAAGGCTAAGGTCAAGCGCATTAGTCGAATACGATGGTTTTCGCATCCTTATTGACGCAGGCCCTGATTTCAGACAGCAGATGCTAAGGGAAGGAATCACGCACCTTGATGCCATCCTTCTCACTCATAACCATAAAGACCACACTGGAGGTCTTGACGATGTCAGAGCCTTCAATTACATAGAGAAACGCGCCAGCGAGATCTACTGCGAAAAATATGTAGAAGATTCGCTTCGTCTTGAATATGGCTACGCCTTTGCAGAAAAGAAATACCCGGGGGCTCCTGAATGGCATGTACATACGATTGGAAGCAAACCATTCGAAATCACAAGCGGCGGCCCTTACGATGTACTCAGCTGGACACCGGGAGAAGGCTACACACATACGATGGCAGGTCTGGACTCCCCTGTCAGATCAACCGAGATAATTCCGATAAGGGGCATGCACTATAACCTGCCGGTCCTCGGATACCGATTCGGAAATATTGCATACTGCACCGACATGAACTATATTCCTGAGGAAGAGTTTGAAAAGCTGAAAGGACTGGACCATTTCATAATCAACTGCGTGAAATATGGCAAGCACATATCGCATTATTCGATTGAAGAAGCGATAGAAGTGGCTCAGAGAGTCAATGCAAAGCATTCTTGGCTGACTCATTTGTCACATCGACTTCCTGCCTATGCTATTTTAGAGAAAGAACTTCCTGAAGGAATTCATCCGGCATATGACGGACTTGTCATCGAATAACACTAAACCAGATAATCATGAAAAAGTTTCTATTTACACTTGCTGCAATTCTGCTGACACTGAATGCGACAGCTCAGAAGAAAAACTATCCAGTAACACCGGAGATGACACCTGAGATGACCGAGTTCTGGCTACCTCAGCCAAAAGTCATCACCCCGGGCGACTTCAACACAAATTCAGCCCCATCTGATGCAATTATCCTTTTCGATGGAAAGGACCTCAGCAAATGGAAAAGCTGCGAAGGTGGTAAAGCGAAATGGGACGTACATGATGGAGTATTTACCGTTGTACGTAACACCGGTGGTATTGAGACCAAAGAGAAATTCGGAAGTTTCCAGCTGCATATCGAATGGAGCGCACCGACCGTGATCGATGGGGAAAGCCAGGGAAGAGGCAACAGCGGTGTATTCCTTCAGGGCAGATATGAGGTTCAGATTCTCGACAACTACCAGAATGAAACCTATGCAAATGGACAGGCTGGAAGTATCTACAAACAGAAGGCACCACTTGTAAATGCGATGAGAAAGCCTGGAGAATGGAACACATATGACATCATCTATAATGCTCCTGTCTTCAATGAAGACGGCACTTACAGAGTACCACCTACAGTAACAGTACTTCACAATGGAGTACTTGTCATCAACAACTATACTATACGCGGAATAACAGAATATGTCGGTCATCCTGTAGTGGAACCACACGGCGACGGACCGATAATGCTCCAGGACCACGGAAATCCTGTAAGCTTCCGCAACATCTGGATCCGCAAACTTTAGCAAGCACGGAACATACAATCTATAAGGCTGTTATATTGGCAAAACCATTATAGCAGCCTTGTTATTTCATTCTGATACTTGCGGGATATCGGAATACTTTCAAAACCTTCCTGCTTTAATTTGGCGACGATCTGACCAGATTCATCCCTGTGTACGATCTTGATATACAACGGATTGATGAAATACGACCGATGGCATCGTACAAGACCATGTCTAGAGAGGTCTTCTTCCAATGCTCTCATAGATGAGCGTAAAATGAATTTCTTGGCCCTGTTTCTGTCATTATAATGAATCTGGACATAGTTATCTTCTGACTTGATGAACATGACTGCTTCCGGTGCGATGACTAAACGAAGCTTCTTATATTCATCATAAAAACGTATCAAGGAGTTGTCATCGTGCTGATTTTCCTGTTCGCTGTCACGTTGGTAAAGTTCAAATCCAAGGAACAGGAATGCATATGGATATATGGTGATCGCCAGTATATTGACATACACAAAACCTGCAATTTCAAAGAACGGCAAAGGTTCCTGTGCCATCAGAACGACATATAGCGTACCGAACAAAGATGCAATGAGAGTCTCGTCCATACACCATATAAAATAAAGGATTCCAGTACATTTCCTGTATTTGCCCAGAAGATATAGCCATCCTCGTGTTATGGACAGGGTTACAAGAATGATACAGAAGAGCATCGTTACGTTGAATGCGTACGAGACATGCCCCATCTCCAGAAGATCATATGGACCTGCCGGCTTATAGTACATGGTGAAGATCAGGAAGAATAAAGGAATGACCAGTGAATGGACAATAGTACCTGCACCTGTTAATATCTTGTCTGTAGCCTTAATCATTTCGCGTCTATTTTACAGGGACAAATATACAAACTATTTGTCAAACTCCCCTGAATTTCGCATTTTGTCCCTAAATATCGACAATTCCCACTTCGCACTTATCCCTACAACAAAATTATACATCATAGCTGATCTGATTATAATTTTGCACCCCGAACAGAAGACAAACTCAAACAGACAAGGCATGCTTATACTGATTGTAATGACGATTATGGCCTGCCTGATCAGAAAAGTCAGGAGAACTATAACAGATAAAGAACGAAATTAAAAAGAAATAAAATGTTTCAGGTTTACAGAAGAATGCAGAAGATGAGGGAGAAATACATTGACACCCTCGCTAAACTTTACGAATACTCTGCAACCGTATTTCAGAAGGTGCAGTTTACCCAGTGGTATGATACAAAGGAAGGCGGATATACATTCGGTTCATTCAAGGAAAAGGCGGACAGTATCTCGAAGGTACTTACTCAGTATGGCATAGGTTCCGGTGACAAGGTGGCGATATTCTCTCAGAGTATGCCTAACTGGTCCGTTGCTTTTTTCTCTACCGTAGCGTTCGGCAGGATATCTATTCCTATTCTGCCTGATTGCTCCGAGAACGAAGTGACCAACATCATCAACCACTCTGAAAGCAAGGTGATCTTTGTCTCGAAGCGTCTTGCATCGAAGGTCAGCAAGGACATTATGGACAGGATGACTCTCGTAATCGAGCTTGACACATTTGAGATCATCAAGTCCGATGATGACAAGTTTACCTGCGATGGCCGAACCTCAATTCCTACTCCGGATGACATAGCCACCATTATCTATACTTCCGGAACTACAGGAAATGCCAAGGGCGTTGTCTTGAGCCATAGAAACCTCGCTTCGAATGTCATCACCTGCTATCATTCATGCAAGAGAACCACTAAGGACAGTCATCTGTCCATACTCCCGTTGGCGCACGCATTGGAGATGACTCTTGGAATGCTCTATCCGATGTACACCGGTGTAACCGTATATTACCTTCCTAAGCCACCGGTCGCTTCTCTTATGCTGAAGGCATTGAAGATCGTAAGACCTACGACAATGCTGACCGTGCCGATGATCATTGAAAAGATCTACAAGGCCAGCGTTCTGCCGACTATCAAGAAAAGCCGCACGCTTTCATGGATGAACGAGCATATGAACGGACTCATGTGCCGCATTATCGGCATTAAACTCAAGAAGACATTCGGTGGCCGTGTGACATTCTTCGGAATTGGCGGAGCCAAACTTGATCCGGAGGTGGAAGCATTCCTTCTCAAAGCCAAGTTCCCATACGCAATCGGATATGGTCTTACTGAGACAGCACCTCTCATTGGCTATGCCATGCACGGATGGAGAGGCGTCGGAGTAATGGGCTACCCTGTATATAATGTACAAATGAAGCTCCATAATGTGAATCCGGAGACAGGCGAAGGAGAAATCGTGGCAAAAGGACCGAATGTCATGCTTGGCTATTACAAGGATCCAGTACGTACAAAGAGCGTATTTACAGAGGACGGATGGTTCCGCACAAGCGACATCGCCATACAAGATGAGAAAGGCCGCTTCTATATCAAGGGCCGCACCAGCAATATGATTCTCGGACCGTCAGGAGAAAACATCTATCCTGAGGAAATCGAAAATGTACTGAACAATGTAGAAGGCGTTAGCGAATCCATCGTTGTAGAGCGTAACGGACGCCTTGTAGCACTTGTACAGCCGATGGAGAACTATATCGACTGGGACAAAGAAAGCGAAGACAAGATTTACGAGAAGATCGACAGATGGAAGAAGACTATTCTCAGCATAACAAACAAGAACGTGAACAAGTCTTCTCAGGTCAGCTCTATTGAAGTCATGAAGGAGCCGTTCGAGAAGACGGCTACACAGAAGATACGTCGCTTCAAGTACAAGGAATCCGCCCCAACAATAGAGGAGGAAGTGAAGAAGAAGTAAGTAAATCACCCCGGATGGCAACTACTAAATTACGCAAACAATACTCACTTTCTGAAGAGATAATAAACTACAGCACACACGCAGCAGGGCTTATAATGAGCCTTGCGGTGTGCATATTATTTCTTACCACGTGTACCGCTGCCGGAACGCCCTATGCAGGGCTTGCATTCGGATTATACTTGTTCGGAGTTGTCAGCTCCTATGCGGCATCTGTAATCTACCATGCCATACCGGCACACAAGGTCAAGGCGAAAGCTATAGCCAGAAAATTCGACCATGCCGCCATATTCTGGCACATCGCCGGAAGCTATTCACCGTTGACTATTATCGGCATGCGAAGCGGAGGAGAGCCGACATGGGCATTAGCTATCTTCTGCATCGTATGGCTGTCCTCTATCGTCGGAACCGCACTGAGTTTCCGCAAGATGAAGGCTCAGAGCTATCTCGAAACCATATGTTATGTACTTATGGGACTGACCATATTGATAGCGTTCAAGCCTTTCTATGACAGCTGCGGTCTCTCAATTGTACTCTGGGTTGTCGGAGAAGGCATTGCATACATAACAGGAGCGGTCCTATATAGTCTGAAGAAAATACCGTATATACACTCTATATTCCACATATTCGTAATACTCGGCGACATCTGCCATATGATTGCGACATGGAATATGATCAAAATGTTTGTGCTGTAAAGATAAAATGCCTCTGAATTGCTTCAGAGGCATTTTTATTACGGATCATACAGAAAAAGGAGTTCATTTCTGAACTCCTTTTGTGCTCCCCCAGGGAGCATAGTAAAGCCTGCGTATCAACAAGTTACAAAGTTTACCAACCGATTTACCAACGCAAAGAAAAAAATGTAAAAATAGCGTGTTTTTTTCGTTTTTTAGGGTATTTTGACGTTAAATTCAGTATATCAAGACATAAAAGTTTCAACTTTCGAGAGAGTTAAGAATATTTCTCCTCGTATATTATTACCTCTACCATTGCTCTATTATATATA
>JAEIGA010007620.1_pt1 | contig 16418 bp, 8 predicted proteins | sample 9270691 | NCBI WGS metagenome assembly JAEIGA01 (sample SAMN17057246, study PRJNA624740) | gut metagenome | biome: biome; isolation source: fecal sample | host: Bos grunniens | place: China: Xizang | collected 2019
AGAAAAGGAGAGTGGACGGGGGTATTTTTGGGGTGTGGGATGTGATAAAATAACATTGTTTATTTATGTAATGGATGTATTGTACTATGACACGGCATTTTGCGTGTTATTTTTGAATTTTTGAGAGGAAATAGGGATGAAGCAGCTCATCAAGAAAATGTTAAAGCTTCCAATTGCGATTTTGAAAAAAGTGATGGTCCCTTTAATGGTGCTTTGGAAGTGTTGGGTGGCGGCTTGGAAGCGTCGCAACATCTGTGTCTACCTGCTTGCACGGCGTTACTGTAAAATTAAAGAAAAGACTATCCTTTGGGAGGCCTTTGATGGGCGTGGGATTTTAGATAATCCGAAAGCCCTTTTTGAAGCGATGCTTGCAGATCCGGATTTTAAAGATTGGAAGCATATTTGGGTTTTGGATGATTTCAAAAATCATGAAGAAACCTTTAAGCGTTTTAAAGGGATAAGAAATCTTAGTTTTGTTACACTGGAATCTGCTAAACAGATCTATTTATTAGCAACAGCGAGGGTAATTGTCCACAATAGTGCCCGTCAACGTTTTTTTGTTAAACGCGAAGGGCAAATTTATATTGAAACATGGCATGGCGTTCCACTTAAAACTTTAGGTCGTTGCGCAAAAGATTTAAATCTCACATCCCTAACGTATAGTATTCGTTCGTTGTTACAAGCGAATTATTTAGTCTCTGCATGTCCCTTTTTGTCTCAAGTGTATAAGCGTGATTTTTGTCTTGGGAATCTTTTTTCGGGAAAAATTTTAGAAGTGGGCTATCCTCGTTTAGATACGATTACTCATAGTAATAAAGATGAGGTTTTGGCAAATTTGGTGAGAGCGGGTATAACGATTGATCCTAAAAAGAAAATTCTTTTATACGCACCAACGTGGCGAGGGGCTGCTTATGCAACGCCTGATACTGCAATTGAGCCTTATCTTGAGGTAAAACGGACGCTTGAAAAGATATTAGATTTGGCGCAATGGCAAGTGTTGATTAAGCCCCATCAAATTGTCTACAAGGCGGCTCGAGAACAATTCAAAGATATTGATTGTATGGTTCCAGCAACGATAGATGCCAATGAAGTGCTGGCCATTACGGATGTTTTGGTGAGTGATTTTTCTTCCATCTTTTATGATTTCTTACTCACCAAGCGGCCGATCGTCTTCTATATTCCTGACTTAGCGGAATACAAGGAGTCGCGTGGTATTTATAATCCTGTAGAGACATTGCCTGGACCGATTTGTCAATCGCTTGAAGAGCTCGCAGGGGTCTTTAGAGATTTGGATGCGGCGGTGGCACCATTTGCCGAACGTTATGCTGAACAGCGCACTTGGGCTGGATGTGACTTTGATAGAGGAACGAATTCTCGCACGATTATGCGCCATATTCTTTTGGGGGAACCTGCAACAATTGCGGAAAAAGAGTTTGAAAAGAAAAAGATTCTTTTCACGTTACCACCACATCAAAAGCGAAGTGTTGTTTCATCACTTATTGCGGTACTCAACAAAATTGATTTCACGCAATACGATGTCACTTTGTTTACTGAAGGTGATAAAATTGGCACTTTAGAGCGCTTAGCGAATGAGCTTCCTAAAGAGGTTCGGGTCATGGTGCGACTCGGTTTCTTCCGTACCTTTATAGATGAAGTACGGAATCATTATTACTACACGTGGGGCGCCTCTACGAAAAAGGGCCGGTTGGTGTGTCCTAAACGCTATTTCCAGGAAGAGATTACGCGTTATCTTGCCAATAATGTCTTTGACGAAGTCATTGATGTGACTGGCGGTTCGCTGTTCTACACGACGTTTGCCTCACTGGTGCCAGCAAAGAAGCGTCTTATTTGGGCGCATGAAAATCTCTGTGAGACGGTGCAAACAACCCAAAAGCACTTGAGAAAAGTCTTTGGGCTTTACTCCAAGTTTGATGCTATCGTTTTCCATAACGAAGCCTTCTGTACGAACAATCAAAGCAAACTGCCTCAATACTGCGGTAGTAAATGCTCGGTTCGCCCGTTGAATACGCTTGCGGATGTTCCTGTTCAAGAGGCGCTCTCGGTAGAACCTAAAACGCCTCCCGCATTCACCTTCTCCATCATTATGGCGGTATACAATGTGGAGTTGTATTTGCGTGAGGCAATTGAAAGTGTTATTAAGCAAGATATTGGTTTTGAAAATCATGTTCAATTAATTCTCGTAGATGATGGCTCTCCAGATAATAGCGGTGTGATTTGCGATGAATATGCGGCCAAGTATCCTGAGAATGTTGTCGTTATTCATAAGGAAAATGGTGGTGTCTCTTCGGCTCGTAATGCAGGTATTGATGTGGCAACAGGTCAATATCTTAATTTTATGGATCCAGATGACAAGCTTTCATTAAATACACTTTCTAAGGTAAAAGCTTTTTATACAGAACATGCTTCAGAGGTGGATATTGCAACAATTCCAGTGTTTTTCTTTGAAGCCTTCAAAGGGCCACATCCCACAAATCTTAAGTTTAATCGTGGCACACGCATTGTTGATTTATTGAAGGAGCCCGAGGTTGTTCAATGTCATGTTGCTACAGCTTTTATCAGAAAAAGTGTCGTCAAGGGAGAACGGTTTAGCTCAAATCTAACTTATGCTGAAGATGGTTATTTTATTCAAACACTACTCTTGAGATCACCGTCATTAGGAGTCATCACTGGTTGTAAATACTTTTATCGAAAACGTAAGAATGGGACAAGTGCGCTTCAAAATAGGGGACGTTCTCCCTCGTTTTATCAAACTCCGCATTATTTTTATCTACCTTATATTCGAAAAGCAAAAGCCGTATTTGGAAATATTCCACGTTTTGTCGCTTGCGTTCTTTCGTATTATCTACAATGGGATATTAAAAGTATTACAAGTATTCCTGAAGATATTGGATTGTCCAAAGATGAATGTGAAAAATGCAAGTCAGAGTATCTTGAAGCTTTAAAATTTGCAGACGATGATTTTATAGTGAATTCTAGAGATATTTATTTAGAGCATCGATTAGCCTATTTTAGGACAAAGTATAGTAAACAGCCTCAATTACGACGTTTGGGACAAAACACCGTCATTACGTTTAGCGCCATTCCTAATACTTTCACATATCCGTTCTTGCAGTGGCACTCTATGCGTGCAGAGAAGGGGAAGATTTTTATCTGTGTCGCATTTGTACAATTCGCAGGCTTGCCAGATGTAGAGTCGGTTTTTGCGAAATGTGGAACTAAGATCTTTGAGGCGTCCCACTTGGCAAGCAAAGATGGGGCGCTTTTTATGGATGAACCGATGTTTAGGCGTCGTTTGTATGAAATTGAGATTGAGGAAAGCGAGTTGCCGAAAACGGCACATCTCACCTTCCACTTTACGCAGGGGGGGATAACGTATCAAGCGACGCGGATTTCTCGCCATCATCACTTCCCGCTGAGCGATCAATTTGCGGCAGCTTATTGTATCTTAAATAAGAAATGTATCTTGGCGCGTGGTGCAACACTCATTATTACCGATGACTATCATCATTGGAAGAAAGAACTTAAACTTCTTGTGGAAATTTTCAAGAAGCGTAAAGGGCGTTGGAAAGAGGATCTTTTTATTCGCGTATTACGTTTTGTGCGTCAAAAAATGCATTTTAAGCCTATTTGGATTTTGCACGCGACAATTAAAAGTGATGATGATAATGCGTGCGCTTTTTTCCATTACTTGCGAAAATATCACCCTGAGATTGACGCACGAATTGTTTTATCGCCACTCGCACTTGATTATAACAAGTTAGTGTTGACGGGGAAGGTTCTTGAGCAAGGAAGCCGTCTACATCGTATGATGTGTACTCTCGCGGAGGTTTATATCTCTTCGCATTTTGCTCATCCAGAATGGCATGGGGCATCGCATCCTCTTCGAGATATTTTTCGTACGCAGCCATTTGTTTTCTTAACCCATGGACCGATTTCTTTAGGCTCCTCGGATTTAGCGTGGCGCTTTGATGTTAATTATGCTGGCGTTGTTTCTGCTACATTTATGGAGCGAAATGGAATTCTCTTGGGAGACTATGGATACAATAATGCTCAAGTATGGCTAACAGGTTTTCCGCAGCATGATTCTCTTTGCTCATGTGAAAGTAAACAAATCACTATTATGCCAACTTGGTGCGCATGGTTGGTCGGTAAAGTAGCTCCGCAAACGAGAAGAAGTGAGACGCATCTGGATTTTATGAATAGTACATATTATCGATTCTATAATGAGTTGCTCACCCATCCTCGATTATTAGAAGCTGCAAAAACTTTGGGATATAAAATTTGTTTTGCACCGTATCCCATTTTTCATGATATCTATACAGAATTATTTGAAATCAAAGGTGTTTTTGTTAAGCCTTTAGAAATGTCGAATAAAGACCTGTTTGCACAAAGTAGTCTTGTTCTTTCGGATTATTCGTCGGCAGTGTTTGACTTTGCTTATTTACGTAAGCCTATTCTTTATGCGCATTTTGACAAGGAGAAGCTCTTTTCGGGGAAGGAGAACGTAACAAAAGGCAGTTTTGATGATGAACGTGATGGATTTGGCGAGGTGACATACACTCTTGAGGAAACGGTAGATTATCTCATTGACTATATGCAGCAGGGCTGTCAATTGAAGGATAAGTATCGTGAACGCATTGATCGCTTTTTTGCTTTCAATGACCAAAACAATTGCGAACGCGTGTATCAAAAAGTACGTGAGTTGATTCAACAATAAAAGGAGTTTAACAATGGACTTTCAGGGTGAAGATGTATCTCTTTTGTGGAAACTTTCGGGGCAAGCTCGAATAGATGCTTTTGAAGCTGCCTATGCTCAATATGGCGCTCGCATGTTTGCATTTCCTTCATTTTTCAATACAAAAGTGTGGGCTCGTCAATGTACAACTTTACTTCCTGCTCTTTGTTTAAACAATCGCGCAAAATCAATTAAGACAATTGCGCTTTTTAGTCAACACTATGTTTTGGGGGGCACAGAGCGTTGCATCTCCTACTTAATGCCGCTCTTTCAGTCGCTCGGCTACAAGGTTGTTTTAATCACAGATGCAGATGCCTCTAATGACGGTTATCCTACTCCTCCAGGAGTGGCGCGCCTTATATTTAACGAAGAAAATGGTGTTACCCAACCCTTGAAGAACTTACAATGTCGCTGTGAACGTTGGCATCAATTTATTAAAGAGAATCAAATTGACGTAGTCTACTATGTCCATTACACAGACAATGTTCGCATTTTAGACTTTCTTTCGATCCGATCTGCAGGGGCTTATGTTCTTTATCATTTCCATTTTTGTTTTACGCAGAACTTGATAGCAAAAGATTTACCTTTTTTTAAAGAGTTTACTGAAATCTTGAAATTATCAGATGCGGTTATTTGTCTTTCGCGTGTGGACGAGCGCTTTTTCCGCCTTTGCCAAACGAGGGCTTATTACTTCCCGAATAAATGTTTCTTTGAGCAATTACCACCGCCTCATGACGAAACCGTTTCGTCTCGTATGAATTGTCTTTGGTGTGCGCGAATTGCACTTGCAAAACAGCCTTTAGAGATTATTCCTATTTTTGCGAAAATTCATGCTGCGATTCCTAATGCAACGTTAACGATTTTAGGAGATGCTAAAGCCTCTTCCAAGTTTGAGATGAAGCTTAAAGGTCAAATGATAGCCCAAATGAAGAAAAGTGGATGTGAGGATGCTGTTATTTGGGCTGGTTTTCAAGAAGATGTATTGCCTTACTATGAAAAAGCCGATTTACTCATTTCAACCTCACAATATGAGGGTTTCTCGCTCACGAATATTGAGGCGTATGCCCACGGGTTGCCAGTAGTTGCCTATGAAATGCCCTATTTAGAAACACTAAAGGATTTGAAGGCTGCTCGCTGTGTGCCGCAGGGAGATCAACAGGCTGCGGCAGATGCTGCAATTGAGTTGTTAGTTAATCCGGATGTTTATCGAGAGGCCTCGCAGGCAGCACGAAGGTTTGCCGAGGAGTTTATGAGCTTTGACCAGGCCGCTGCTTGGAAGAAGGTAATCGAAGAGCTGCCTCAACCGTATACGCCAGAGGAAACAGAAACAGATCGAATTGATCGTGTAATGCTTGATACGCTTCTTTTGCACGGCACATGGGCGAGAGTCCCGCTGCAAATACAACAGCAGTTAAATACTGCGAAACGTCAGCTTACTGCTGCACAGGCGGAACTAAAAAAGATTCATGCCACTACTGCTTGGCGGATTGGTCGTTTGATAACCTTTATCCCTCGTAAGCTCAAAGGCGGCATCAAATGTCTGCGTGACAATGGGGTGCGCTATACGCTTCGCCGAGCAATCAAGAAGGTGCTCAAACGGTGAGTGTGCCGTTTCGTCAAGAGGCGAACTGTTACAGTGCCAAAACCATCAGTTATAACTGATAAAATTGAACAATTTTATAATTTTGAAAGTTATAACTGATAAAATCTGTGAAATCGTAGGTTTTGTCAGTTATAACCGATAGATTTATGGGTGCGCTTTGGTGAAGCCTTCGTATTAGAATGCTCAATTTTACCCTCTTGGATTCATACCAAGAGGGTATTTTGTTAAGATACAGCTTGAGAAAACTATGTTTTAGAGACGTGGTTTTCTTTTTTAAAAAGGAATGTTCTTAAAATACGATTTCTCATGTGATGAAGGGGGCTTTTGGGCGATGAATTTGCGTGGTGAGGGTGTGTGATAGCGTCACTTGTGGTATACTACAGTTGTATCTTGCAATGTGATTTGAAGGATTGTTAAATGAAGCGCGTGATTACTTATGGAACGTATGATTTGTTGCACTATGGTCATTTGAACTTATTGCAGCGTGCTCGCGCGTTGGGTGACTATCTCATCGTGGTGTTGTCTACCGATGAGTTTAATTGGAATATGAAGCAGAAGAAGTGTTATTTTTCCTATGAGCAGCGTAAAAAGATGCTTGAAGCGTTGCGTTGTGTAGATCTTGTGATTCCAGAGGAGAATTGGGAGCAGAAGGTGTCGGATGTGCAACTTTATCAGGCAGATGTCTTTGTGATGGGACATGACTGGGAAGGAAAGTTTGACTTCTTGAAGGACTATTGCGAAGTGGTCTATTTGCCACGTACGCCGGATGTCTCCACAACGCAAATCAAAGCCGATTTGAAGGCTTAAGTTATCTCAAGGCGCCTGCAGGGCGCCTTTTGTCTTCTATTCATTTAGGATACGTGTAATGTCTGCAGCGCTTCATAAACTCTCAAAGTATGCCAAGTTGCTTAAAAAGTCTCTTGTGAAGTTTCGAAATGGGGAATGGCGTCGTCTTCATGCGTATCCTAAATATTATGACACCTTGCCGATTGTGCCGAAGACGATTCTCTTAGAGTCAGAACACGGGAAGGTCTTTAATGGTATTATTTTTCGATTGGCAGTATATTTAGCGACGTGTCCAGATTATCAAGATTTTACGATTCGTGTATCAGCATGTCGGGAGCAGGTGAAAAATTTTAAGACGAAATTGTCGCGTTATGGCATTGAAAAGATTCAGTTCATCGTATTTCGAAGTGATGCGTATTATCGTACGTTGGCTTCATCGCACTATTTAATTAATGATACCACTTGGATTCCAGACTTTGTTAAGAAAAATGGACAGGTTTATCTCAATACATGGCATGGAACACCGCTTAAAACATTGGGTAAATCCGTCATTAATCAGCAACACTTGATAGGAAATGTTCAAAAGAATTTCTTTTTGGCTGACTATCTACTTTGTCCAAATGATTTAACGGACCAAGCACTTCGTAAGGATTATATGCTTGACCAACTTGCGACGGGGATGCGTCTTTTTGGGGGCTATCCGCGCAATACGGTGTTTTTTGAGTCGGCAGAGGTGTTAAAGGCGCGTAAGGAAGCCCTGGGTTTTTCAGGTAAGCGCGTGTATGCCTATTTGCCAACCTATCGAGGCGGCTTTGTCGCAGGGGCCACGGCGACCAGTGATGCGCTCTTACGGTCGCACTTGCTTGAATTGGACCAACGTCTTTCGGATGACGAGTGTCTGCTCGTGAATCTTCACCCGTTGGCAAAGAGTTTAATAAACTTTAATGAGTTCACGAAAATTCGTCCGTTCCCTAAAGACTATGAGGTCTATGAGGTCTTGGCCGTTGCGGATGTCTTAATTACGGACTATAGTAGCGTTTTCTTTGATTTTGCGTGCACACGGAAAAAGATTGTGCTGTTCACCTATGATCAAGAAGAGTATCTTCGTGATCGTGGGATGTATTTTTCAATGGAGGCATTGCCGTTTCCAAAGGTTGCCACGCCAGCAGCGGTGCTTGATGCATGCCGGAGTGAAAAGCGCTATGATGACACCGAATTTCTCAAGACCTTCTGCCCCTATGAGGGCGCAGATGCGACGGAGAAACTTTGCCGCCATGTCATTTTAGGTGAACACCTTTTGCGTGAAGCGGATTTTCCCAAGGATGGTAAAGAGAATGTGCTCATCTATGCGGGGAATCTTGCTCAAAATGGAATCACAACTGCGCTTTTCGGTCTGTTAAAGACGATTGATTGTACGCGTCGAAATTACATTCTTTTGTCAGATCTTCAACGCCTCCAACCCTATGCGGATGCTGTGAGTCGAATTCCTTCGGGTGTTTCTTATGTCATTCACCATGGCGATGTGGCATTGACCTATCGTGATCGTGTGGTACGGATGTTGTTTAAGCTGGGCATTCTGAATACTCAACGCTTCATGCAGCTTTTCCAACATCGTTTTCAACAAGATACACTTCGCACGCTGGGTACGGCAAAGATTGACACGGTGATTCACTTTACGGGTTATGAAGACCAGTTTATCCTTTGGTTTTCCACCTTTAAGTGTCGAAGGATGATCTATGCCCATAGCGATATGTGCCATGAAGTGAAGACGCGTGGAAATGCACGGCAAGATGTGTATCAATCGGTCTACAATTCATTTGAACACGTGGTGGCGGTTACGCAGGATTTGATTCCTTCAACACAATCCTTGATTTCAAATGGACGCCCCATTGATGTCGTCCGCAATATGATTGACTATCGTGGCGTTTTAGAAAAATCTACCGCAGCCCTTCAGTTTGATGAGGATACGCTTTCAACGCATTCCCTTGAGCAGATTCAAAACATTTTGGCCGATCCTTCGCTGAAGAAGGTGGTGAGCGTTGGGCGATTTTCTCCAGAGAAGGGACACTTGCGTCTTTTAGATGCATTTAAACGCGTGCTTGAACAAGCCCCTTCGACTCGATTATTCATCATTGGGGGAAATTCCTATCAAGATTGGTATAAACGTACATTAAATCATGTCATTGCGCAAGGGTTGCAAGACAATGTGGTCTTAATCTGTAAGGTGAGTAATCCATTCCCCTTTGTGAAGGCGTGCGACGGTTTTGTATTGAGCTCTTTCTATGAAGGCTTCGGGTTAGTGCTCGCAGAAGCGGACATTTTAGGCCTCCCTGTCATCTCTACGGATATCGTGGGGCCGCGCCTCTTTATGCAAGCCAATGGTGGAACCTTGGTTGACAATAGTGAAGAGGGGCTTTACCAGGGCATGCAGCAATTGCTCAATGGTGAAATAAAGCCGATGCACGTGGATTATGAGGCCTACAATCAAGAGAATGTCAGGGCTTTTGAGGCACTCTTTGAGGATTGTCCGTCGGCTTAAACGGAAATGGTGTGTTGGTAATGGCGGATTTCCCTCGTAGCATATTAACGGATATGAGCCAAAGGTTGAGACTTTCGCTTCGTGCGAATCTTCGCTTGTGGGGGGCGAGAGGCTTACGCTTTGTCCAACGCTTCTTCTTCTTTCTGCCCCTTGTTCGTAATAAATTGACGGTTTATCTGCATGCTCGGCGAGGCTATGGATGCAACCTCAAATACATTGTTGAAGCGCTTTTAAACACATATCCCGACGTGCAAATTGTGTGGGTTACTGCTTACCCAGAGGCCGTGGCTTCTTTGCGACAACGTGGCATTCGCGTGGTGAAGTTGAATACTCTCCGTCACTGGTGGCATCAGTTCACATCAAAGGCGATTCTCATCAGTGATGCCTTGCCGGCGACGGTGCGGTTGAGACGCGGACAAGTGTTGGCTAATGCCTGGCATGGCGGTATGAATTACAAGCATATTGGGCCGAAATACTGCGTTTTTGAACATCCTGCGCAGCGTAAAAACTTTCATGCCGCGAATCCTCAACCTCATCACTACTTCTCTGGAAGTCGCTTTTTTACTGAAGATGTGTGTGCCTCTTTTGACTTTTCACCAGAGGTCTTTCATCCCTTTGGAATGGCACGCAATGACCTCTTTTTCACGGATATGCGCCCAATTTACGATGCGATTCGTCGGCAATACGGTCTGGCTTCAACGGATAAGATTGTGCTTTATGCACCGACCTTTCGCGAGGACAAGGTGGCGAATGGCTTTGCATTAGATGTTGAACGCCTCCTACGGGCCCTCGGCAAGCGCTTTGGCGGCACATGGAAATTCCTCTATCGTGCGCATTACTTCATTACTGAAACGACAGCATTTAAGGATGCTATTGATGTTTCAGCTTATGAAGATATGAGCGAACTCCTTGCCGCATCAGATGCACTGATTACCGATTACTCTTCGTGCTTGTGGGATTTTGCGTTGACGAAACGCCCGTCCTTCATCTACGCAACAGACCTTGAAGCTTATCGTGAACATGAACGCGCCTTTGCCTTGCCGCCTGAACAGTGGCCCTGTCCGATTTGCACAACGAATGATGCGCTTGAGCAGCAGATTCTATCCTTTGACTTGGAGCAACATCGCCAACGTCTTGAAGCGCACTTGCTGGCCTGTGGTTCGTATGACGATGGTCATGCCGCAGAGCGAGCCGCCGCAGTATTACACGCAGCTTTGATGGCGTAGGGGAAGAGATGAAACAGATACATATCGTAATTATTCTTCCTGTTTTTGGTCGCCTGGATGCGATGAACATAGTCGCATTTTTGCGTCAGCACACCCCTGTAAACGTTTCGTTTACGTGTTTAGTAATTGATAACGGGAATTCACCCCGCCTCTCAAATGAACTGACTAAACTCGCTGGGGCAGATTGTCAGATTATACGATTGGAGAAAAATCTGGGCGGCGCAGGGGCATTTCGTGAGGGAATGCAACGTGCCGCAGAGATGCCGTGTGATTTTGTTTGGCTTTTGGATGATGATGTAGAGCTGAATCCACAGACCCTGCCTGGCTTGCTGAAGGAATATGTTCGTCTTGAAGCTGAGGGTGTGCGTGTGGGGGCGTTGGGGAGCATTCAGCTCGGCATGATTCATCGCGAAATCATCACCTCCGCTGGCGGACAGCTGTGTCCGTACACGGGTCGCTATCAATCGTATTACATTGGTAAAACGATTGATACAATCAAATCCAAAACCTATCCTGTACGTTACATGGCGGCCACCTCACTTCTCACGCGCCCCGATGTAATCCGTGAGGCGGGGCCCTTTGAGCCCATTTTTATCCATTGCGATGACTGGGAATGGTGTTGCCGTGTCGGCCGAGCGGGTTATCAACTCTTTGTTACGGCCGCCTCGACGATTCATCATCCAGAAATTGAGAGTAAGCCCATTGACTGGATTGTTTACTACGATGTGCGCAATTATCTCTGGAGTTTACAACGCCATTTGCCCAAGACCTTGCCAATCGCTCGCACCTTGCGCCGTGTGCAACAGTGTTTTTATTGGATGCATGGACGCAAGTCTATCGCACGTCTTATGGCACTCGGTTTTAAACACGCACGAACCGGTGAACTCCTTTTGCGCGATGAATTGCCCTGGCAACCCCCAAAAAGCATGACGCTTGAGGCTTTAGCGCAGTCTTATTCTCGCCTTACCATCATTACGCGTACCGTAGAAGAGGCGGCACAATGGCAGGCGCGTCTTCAAGCGTTGCACGTGACGGCGACCCTCATTCCGCATCGCACAACGTTGCCCTTGCCGCTTGATCTCTTGCGCCTCTTGGCCCTGCAAATGATGGCACAATTGCGTCATGTGTTAAGCCAGCGCGCCGCCTTTGTGATGGAACACAGCTGTGTCAAGCGTTCACCTTTCCCCTTCATCGCAAAGACGAAGGTCTTTTATAGAGCAACCGCCACAGGCGTAGAACTCTTCTACGAGCCAAAAATGAAAATTTTTTAATTTTGGCTCGTAGACACCCTTGAAAGCCTATAAAATCAGTAATTCGAAATTCCTCTTTTTGAACAATTTTGTATCAAAAGAGGGAATGGCATTATGCTTTTAATAGCCAATCTGCGATATCAACCACTGTAATCCCCTCATATTGATAGGCTACATGGCGTGTACGCGCAATGAGTATTTTGGGATAAGCATCATTTATTTGCAGTAAGGGTGAAACTTCCCGTGTAAACGTTTTTTCATCATTGATGTCATCCGAAACTTGTACATAAATTTTCTCGTTTCGTTTAATAGCAACAAAATCGATTTCTTTTTTGTAGAGAACACCGACATAAACCTCATATCCACGGCGTAAGAGTTCAATCGCCACGATATTTTCAAGCATTCGCCCATAGTCCATGTTTTTGGTTCCGAGCTTTGCATAACGGAAAGCATGGTCACTTAAATAATATTTGTCATTAGAGGAGAGATATTTTTTCCCACGGATATCGTAACGACGAATTCTGTAAAAGGCGAATGCGTTGCACAAATATTGAATATAGTTTTGAATTGTGGTGTGACTGACCTTCTCTTGATATCCAGCAAAGGTCTTCAAAAGGTTGCGAGCAGAGGTTAAATTTGAGATGTTATCCATCAAGAAATCAATTAACCGCTGCATCAATTGAAGATTACGGATATTGTATTTCTTCCGAATATCACGCACAATCAATGTGTCAAAGACATCCGCTATGTAATCATACTTTGCTTCTTGGTCCGCATAGAGGTAGGCGCCTGACATCCCTCCTTCCAAGACATAGCGGTCAAACGCTGTTTGTACATCTGACAGTGCGAAGTAGTCAACGTATTCCTTAAAGGAAAATGGGTAAACTTTGATTTCAAAGGTTCGACCTGTAAAAAGTGTCGCAAGATCAGAGCTTAAAAGAAATGCATTCGAGCCTGTGATGTAAATATCGAACTTTTCAGAAGCATGCAGACTATTGATGGCTTTCTCAAAATCGTCGCACATCTGAACTTCGTCAATTAAAACGAAGTTTTGCTTTTCAGCACAATATTTTGACATTACAAAATCATGAAGTGCACGATAAGAAAGCAGGGATTCATTCTCAAGTAAATTAAAGTCAATGTGAATGATATTCTGCTGCTCAATATGTTGCTTAATGTAATCCTTAAACAAATCAAGTAGTTTTGATTTGCCACTCCGTCGAACACCTGTAATCACTTTAATGTCAGGTGTACCAATGAGTTTGATCAACTTGTCTAAATAGTGATTACGAGCTAATAGTTTCATTCACTCCTCCGAATGCCAAAATCATAACACAATTCTACGAGCCAAAAATGAAAAAAAATTAATTTTGGCTTGTAGACACCCCTGAAAGCCTATAAAATCAGTAATTCGAAATTCCTCTTTTTGAACAATTTTCTATCAAAAGAGGGGGAGGTCTCTAATGTTCGGGTATTCGCAAGTTGCGATTTAGAAACCACAAAACACACCAAACACACGAAAAAATAAACCACAGAAAAAAGACTGCATGTAGATTTAGAAAACACAGAATGACACAGAAAAAAGGACGCAGCGCGCAGGGCTGTCATTCATCCGCGGGCCGCAGGCCATAGCACCGCAGTGAGATGCAGCCCTTTTGCGTAATGCAGCGCATTCGTGTCAATTCGTAAAATTCGTGGTGAATTCACACAGACAGTCCTTTTTCGTGTGCCCCGTGTTTTCGGTGGAATCTTCTTCTGTCAGTCTTCTTTTTTTCATCATGCGGAGTCTATTAAATAGCCCAACTGTTAACCAACTGTCAATTTTACTGTCAATGGTAAGTCTTTGATTGAAAAGAGGTTATGTCTAATTTTTAGCGCAACTGTCAAAAAATAAAAAATTGACAGTTGTATTTATTTATAGTACACTTTAGCACAAATGATTATTTAAAGGAGTGTCATTATGCGCTGGAGTTTAGCACCGGTTCTCTTGAATGAAAAGTTTGTGGAATGGTTGAATAATCATTCAAATCTACTTCCAGATGCGCTTGCAAAAGCAAAACAAGTACAATCGTATCTACCGTGGGAAAAAGAAAGATATAAAGCACCGAAAGGATTTTCGCCTGAAGTATGGTGGTCTTTGTTACTGCTTGTACGTAATCCACAAGAATTTAATAGATCGCTAATGAGTGTGTCAGGAGAATGTTTTACTTTAAGCTTTATTCCCGAAGTACAACGTTTATTGCACGAAATTGATTTAAAGTGTGGCGTAAATTCCATTACATTTTCTAATCCAAAATTAAAAAATGCTTCCTCTACATTATTTAGAAATCATTTACAGCGAAGCTTATATGAAGAGGCTATCTCATCCAGTCAAATGGAGGGGGCGTCAACGACACGTGCAATCGCACGTCAGATGTTGATTGAAAAACGCCCCCCTCGAGATCTTTCTGAACAAATGATTTATAACAACTATAAGACGATTGAACAGCTTGAGCAGTGGAAAGATGAGCCTTTAAGTGAAGCGTTACTCTTTAAAATTCATCGCTCAATTACAGAAGAAACACTTGCTGATGAAAAACAAGGACGCTATCGGTTAGAGAGTGACAATGTTGTTGTTACGAATAGCTTTGACGAAGTCATTTTTGTTCCACCTCCAGCATCGCTATTGCCAGAGCGCATGAAACACATAATTGAATTTGCAAATACTACAGAAAGCGAAAACAGCGTCTTTTTACATCCTGTATTAAAAGCTATTTTGTTACACACACTGTTGGCATACGAACATCCTTTTTGTGATGGAAATGGGCGTACTGCGCGTGCGTTATTCTCATGGTATTTACTACGAGCAGGGTATTGGCAAACTTCATATGTTTCGCTTTCTACAGAGTTAGCTAAAAATCGTAAAAGTTACGATCAAGCTTACTTAGCGATGGAATCGTGTCATTTTGATGTGACATACAATGTGTTAGTTAACCTACGAGCTTTTAATGATGCGCTTCAAGCACTTCATCGTCACTTAAACGAAAAAATCACTTCCGGCGAACTCGTCCGTGAGCATCTTGGAAACATTCTGAATGCACGCCAGTTTGAACTACTTGATCATTCATTGCGCCACAAAGATTATCCCTACAAGGTTGCTGAACACGCAAATTGGCATCATGTTTCTCTTAACACCGCTCGTGCAGACTTGATTGACCTTGAACGGAAAGGATATCTTAAGCAATCTTATCAAGGGAAAGTGCAAGTGTTTCATTCAACAGAGTTATTCACTAAACAATTTCAAAATTATTCAGCTAAATAATCTCGAATCTTTCTGAACTGTCAACCAACTGTCAATTTTACTGTCAATGGTAAGTCTTTGATTGAAAATGGGTTATGTCTAATTTTTAGTACAACTGTCAAAAAAATAAAAAATTGACAGTTGTGCCGAGGGCCTTATGGAAAACAATCATTTTTGTCAAATCAATTTGATAAATTAAAGGTTAAATACGCTTCCCCGTTCGTGTCAATTTGCTCTGTTTCGAGTTGTGTTCTCCTCACTTGTAGTGCTTTTCACAGGACTATACCCATTTTAAAAACGGAAAAGGCTAATATTGAAAATGAAGATTACCCTTTTTGAAATTGAAAAAGGCTCATATTGTCGAAGAAAATGGTACCATTTACTAAAAGAATATGGTACCATTTTCCTTATCGATATGGTACCATATTCTCCATCAAAATGGTACCATTTTCTATTTCAATATGGTACCATATTCTTTTAGGGTTTCGTTAGTATTGAAAAACAGTATTACTAAGATTCATTTTCAAAACAACCCTTTTCTCTCTTCAAAATGCGTATTGTTACATGATTGGATGATAAATGCTTGCCGCTGACGCGGGGCGGACCTTGTCCGCACGGTAAACGCTACGCGTGCCTATATGAACCGGGGGTGGCGCGACGCTTACCCCCGGCTATGTTCTGGCCGCCCTTACAGGGCTTTGCGAGGTGCAGGCTGTCGCCAGCCTACATGAACCGAGGGTGTCCCGGTACTTACGTACACGGGCGCATATGTCCGTTACGCTTTACTCGCTCACCCTGGCTCTAATCTGGTCGCCCTTGTAGGACATCTTTTTTAATAACTTTTTAGATATCAAAAAGACGGCACAATTATAGCGAATTGTAATAGATAAGCCCTGTAAGGGCGGCCAGAACATAGCCGGGGGTAAGCGTCGCGCCACCCCCAGTTCATATAGGCACGCGACAGCCTGCACCTCGCGA
>JAEIGA010007621.1_pt1 | contig 16418 bp, 3 predicted proteins | sample 9270691 | NCBI WGS metagenome assembly JAEIGA01 (sample SAMN17057246, study PRJNA624740) | gut metagenome | biome: biome; isolation source: fecal sample | host: Bos grunniens | place: China: Xizang | collected 2019
AAAATATCCGCTTCCAGCTTCTTCTAATAGCAAAATATCCTGCAGCGCATTCATATAATACTTGCTTTCGCCGTCATCGGCCGGATCCATTTCCTCCCATATAGTGCCGTTATACTTATAAATACGCGCGTGTACCCAGTCTCCTACGGTAAGACCTGAATAAAGAAAATAAGCATTTTTCTTTGGATTTGCGGGCGCTATATCCAATACTCCTAAATATTTCGGCGTTGGCGGAACTACTGTTTCTACAATCTCTGCTATCTGCTCATTGAATAATTGCGGCATTCCTCCTGTAGCTTTATAATAATCAGCAAGTACGGCAATATAGCGTGGATCATCATCTGCAGCAAGATTCCATCTGTTATTGTGCCAGTATAAAATCTGTCCGGCTGCGCTGTATTCAAGATACTTAATCATAAATATCTTGCTGTTTATTTCCAGTATTTTATTATTGATTACAAGCGGGCAAGCTATAGGGAATACCTGGCCGGCAATAAAGTATTGTCCTTCCTGTTTAATCTCCGGCAGGTCGCTCAGCTGGTTTACAATTCCCAGGTAAGTTTCTGTACCAATTTTTACCCAGGTGTCTCCTACGTACTGGTATAACTCACCATGATAAAAAGCAAGCTCGCCTTCTGTTCCTTCTTCCTGCAGGCTGGTAAGTGCACGTAAGCCAAGCTTATCAATAATACCCATTGTAATAGCAAGCGTAACAAACTTTTCTTCGTAGTAATATTCTGAAAAAATACTATCAAAAGCATCCTTATCACTAAGCGTAGTATTTTCGTACATGTTATCAAAAATCTTCTCAGTGGTAAAAAGCTCAGTTTTAAGGGTCTCGTAAGCGTCTGCATAATCAAGCCAGTATTGTGTATTAGTAAGCTGCTTTTCGCTTGCCTGTGCATACAGTGCGGTATAACTCTGGGCTATTCCTTCCCATTCTTTAAGAAGGGAAGTTTTTTCAACCGGCGTTATAATTCCGTCGTTAGATAAGTCGCTCCAGTAGTTGTCAATCTTCCTGGTAAAGTTTGCCTGCTGCTGCTGCATGTTGTTTATTTCACGGCGTATAGTTCGCATTCCCTTGCCGTCAATATCACCTAAAACTTCTATGCTTCCGAATACTGCATGCTCGCCGGCATGATTAAGTTCTTTTAAGTTCATCCGCGCCCGTCCTTACTCTTCGAGTATATCACCTGCAATACCGTATACGTCACTAATTCCCTTCTTCAAGTTTACATCACCTTCGCTAAGCGGTTTACCCAGCAGCTTATTAATTTCCTTAGCGCCGCTTACCGGTGCGCCTAGATAAAGTCCGATTCCCTCAGCTGTAAGCTCTGCAGCCTTTTCCCAGTTACCTTTACTTGCGGAAGTAAATGCTGAAAATAATTTACTTGCAGTCGGTGTCATATCTGTGCCGCTGTTCATAAAGCCTCGTTTACCGGTAATTACCTGATCCATAATGTTAGTAAAATCACTGCCAAGCATAGGTACTGCATCTGTAAACTGTGTTGTCGCATAAAAAACAAGATTTCTTAAAGCCTGCTTTTCTTTATCATCATCATCCGCGCCGCTTGTTATACCATCCATAACACTATTCATAAAGATACCGGCCATTGTATAACCTAAAACTGTTCCCACAATACGGCCAAACTCTTTTTGTTTTACAGCATAAGGAAGGTCATAGCGTATATTCTGCCATATAACATTAAGAGAAGTCTGGAATTGTAAGAAGGCTCTCATAAACTCATTCTTGTCCTTAAACATAGGTGCAAGATCTGTAAGTCTGTTACTAGGCTGGCACTGTCTTGTACAGTCATCTGCATAAGTTACGGCTTCTACTTCTATATCTTCTAACATTTCCTGACGTGCAATCGTTTCCATCTGTGTAGGATTCAATACTTCGCCGCTGCCGGACTTGTTACGCTCTTCAAGTTCTGCCATCTTTGCGTTATATCTTGCTTCGCTTGCTTTCTGCAGCTGATTGTATTTTTTTTCATAACAAGCATACCATCCAGGTGCAACACATACCCAGTCTATCCATTCAAGGCCCTGCATACCTGTCTTAGTAAAGCTGCTCCAAAACTTATCCGCCTTATTCTTAGCATTCTTTGCCATTTCATCCACAAGATCGTTTATAGGATCCATACGGCGGTTTTTCATAAATACGCTCTTTTCCTGAATGGCTTCCCACATCTTAGGATTATTGCACTTGAAACATGCTGCAAGATATTCTGCAGGGTTTACAAACTGCATATACGGCCACGGTGAAGTCAAGCCCTGCTTAATAATAGCGCTTGCTTTCCATCCTAGATAAGCCGGTGCTGTCTTTCCACGTAAAATATGCAGTAATTCCGCGCCCGTTGAGCGTGTATTTTGAGCATTAGGATTAGCCACTTCACTTATATATGCGTCGATATAATCAAGCATACCTTTGCCATAACGGCCTTCGATTGTTCTTCTCAGATACTGAGCATCACGGCTGTTATAAACACGGTTAAGAAGTCTTACATAAGGTGAGTAAGCAATAAAGTGCTCAGTGCGCTCTACGCTGTCACACCATGTACGGAAAAGTCCTGTCTGTACCGGTCTTTGATGCAATGGACTTATAGATGTACGGCTCTGTGTCATTCCCTTATTTACGCCACTTTTTCCTACACCATTTATTGCAAGTAAATCTTCCATTACCTTATTTTCGTTTGTATCACCGTTAGTTTCACGGCGTACAAGCGGTACATAACATTTAACGCGGTTTACACCTACATTAAACTCGCTTATGCTTACCTCATTCATGCGCTCATACTGATCCGCATAATCTGCCTGTATTGCTTCCAAAAGTGCGTTATATTCTGGATGCGTACTTAGGTAGTCATTTGCAGCTTTAATAACAATATCCCATCTTCTGTTGCATTCTCCTATATAGGCTGTAGTTCCCGGTCTTGTATCAAGCTGATTGTCACTTAAAAGTTGTCTTTGTTCTGGAGTAAGCAGGTCTTTCTCTATGGCTTCCTTCATATCTGCATCAAGTTTAGCCCATACTTCTTTTTGTTCCTGGCTTGCTGTGTCGCTCATCATGTTACCATAACAAACTGCGTTACGGCTGGTAGCTGCATAGTTATCATTATTTCCATTTTCATCAAGCTGGTAATCTTTATCTGCAGCAAGGAAAAATAAAAGCTCATCTACAGTAAACTTTGTACCAAGAGCATCTATAGTAATACTCTTAGCAAGTTCTCCTTCATTAATCTTATTTGCAGCCATAACCTTATGCACAACTTCGCCGCGGTTCATAATTGAACGCATTTTTTTATTATAACATTCATCCTCTTTGCGGTAGAGAAGGTATGTATTTACGCCTTCGCTTTGGTTATCAAGTACACGGCAAACACGCAATACGTTTGCATCTTTATATCCGTGTAGAATTCTGTTAAGTTTTGCAATAAAGCCTGATTCTTGGCTTGCTTCTGTTCCTTTAAGATTCTTGTTTCTGCCAAGGATTTTATTAATCATTTTCAGCTTCTTCTCTATTTCTTCCGGCGTGTCATCATCATTAAAAGTAATTCCGGTATCTTTAATAGCGTCGGCAACCTGCTGTATAAACCTCTGAGCTTCTCGTTTACGTGCTTCTAACTTTGCAGCCCGCATAGTAATACCTTCATCGCGGATCTGATTAACACGTGCTACAAGCTCTTCCATTTCCTGTGTGGACCATTCCACCATAGGACTATTCATAAGGCGGTTAAAAAGCTCGTCTCCTAAAGTTTCCTGTAAAAGTTTATTTAAAGCTTCGTCACCGATTTTAAACTGATAAGCAGTTTCCATAACCGGCTTTCCTTCATCATCTTCTACCGGGTGGCCGTCTGCATCATATACCTGGCGCTCAACCTTTTCTTGTGTAATATCAAGATGCAGGCTTTCCTGCAGATCGCGGGCCTTTTCTTTAAGCTTAAGTTCCCATACCCAGTTTTCTTTAGGAAGGTATTTAATTGCGTACTCGCGTTCTGCAACTCCCCAGTTTTCAAAGTCCTCACGGCTCTTAGCGTTTCTTATAGATTCTACAAAATCACGGAAAGTATCTGTCTGCTTTTCTACGTGTTCAAGATAATTTACAATTCGCTCTTTATATTCACTGTCGGTAATAATTCTTGAAAGTACAGCGTTAAGGAATGGACTGTTTCTGCCTATCCAGCGGTTTACGCCGCCTATCATATTAGGCAAGGTAAGCTTTTGGATAGCGATAATAAGCTGGGCCTGCTTAAAATCAACCTTATCAAGAGGTACTTTCCTGAATAACTGCTTTACAAGATTTACACGTATCTTCTTTGTTTCATCCGCAAGATAGCGCTCTTTTGTAATACGTGTAACTTCCTCACGGATTTCGCGGCGCTGTTCCTGAGCATCAAGGATCTGCTGCACTTCATTTGTAATAACCATAGAGTCTTTAAGATCAGAAAACTTACGTTCAAGCTCGTGATAAGTCTGTGTCATATCCTGAGTCTGTCTTGTATAACGGTCTGTCATGCGTAAGCCCCTGTCAACCTTGCGCTGTATATCTGCGTTACGATTGTTAAGGCGTGCTTTCTGCTCCATAAGTTTCTCATGGGTATTAATAAGCATCTGCAGGCCAGTGTTACCTACATCCTGATACAAGCCCTGTATTTTATCTGTAAGCTGCTGCTCCTGCTTCTTTAAGTCCTTTTCTTTCTTTTCTACGCTCTTAAGATAATCATATACTTCGTCATCAACTTTAAGGCTTCCGGCTTTGATACGTGCAGCCATATCACGATTCTGCATTTCCTGTGCTATTTCTTTTCTGCGCTGTGGAGTAGTAATAGTAACATCCTCAGTAGGGGAAACAATGTCGTAATAGCGTTTAGGATATTTTTCAAGTTTTCTTAAAAGCTCGTCTGCACGTGTATCAAGTGCATCTACAGTAAAGCGTTTTTCTTTCATAACAGCTGCATAAAGGCTGCGGAAGTCGCGGGCTTTATAAGAGTCTGTCATTTCTGTAATAAGGCGTTTACGTATATAATCTGTAATCTCGTGTCCGCCCTGTACCTTTGCAATGGCTGTCTGCCAGTTTCCGTCTCTAAGCTCTGCGCTTATATAATCCTGTAAAACTGCATAACGTTCGCGCTCACGGCCGCCTTCTTCATCAACCTGTGCCCACTCGTCGCCGCCAAGGTCCATTTCCATAATATCAGAGACTTGCTGTACAAAATTGTCTACAGTCTCAGGATTATTTTTTATATAAGAGATAAAAAGCCTGTCTACCATTTCCGGCGTATCGGCCTCTGCTTCCTGTTTGCGTTCTTCTACCTCAGCTTTCTTTTCTTCTTCCTTTGCTATTCCGTTCGCCTGTTCCCAGAATGTTCTATACCAGGCTTCATCACTTTCAAATACATTGCCTTCGTCGTTGCTTTCCTCGCAATAAGCCATAAACTCCTGCCAGGTTGCAAACTGCCGCGCCTCGTCCATAAGCTCTGCATTAGTCTGGAATAATAAGTGATTTATGATTTTTGAATCAGTATCATCAAAAATTACATAGTTTCGTTCGTCCTGAGACGTATAGCCTGATAAAGAATGTGCAGGATATTCAATACCAATAAATCCTAGCTCTTTTAAGAATAAAGATGCTTTTTTATCACTATTAAAAAATCTGCTTAATCTGCCATATAAATCTTCGCCTGTAGTTTCTGTATCAAAAGTTGGCGCATATTTTATATCTTCGCCCATTTTTGCAAGTCCATCATAAACGGCCTTTACAGTTTCTTCTGAGATATTTTTATCCCATACTAAATAGCCTTCGTCTGGAATATCTACAGTATAAAGATTTCGATTATTCTTCATTGAAGCTTTAAGCTCATTAATTTCCTGCTCAGCTGTAGCAATATCTTTCTTAAACGATTCAACTAAAGATAATCTTTCTTTTTCATCAAGCTGCTTAATACTGTCATCAATTAAGCCCTCATAAAACTTAATCTCGCTTTCATCGCCGGCCTTCTGTGCCTGTTTCAATTCCTTCTTAAAGTGATTAATATTTTTAATAATTCTTGCTTCATACTTTTCTTTATTCTCAACATCTTTTAAAGACTTCTTTCTTGACTTAAGATATTCATTCTTTGCAATAAGTGAGATTCTCTTAGGCTCATTTGCAAGTTTATCAGCATAGAAGCGGGCAATAGATTCCTGATTAGTAAAGTACAAGCCCCATCCAAAGGCCTGTGCACCTTCGCCAGTACCGATATTTTCGGTAGAGAAGTTTTCAAAATTGTGCGGTGATCCGTGGTAAACCGTCTGGAATAAAATGATTTTATCTTCCGGCGCAACATCTTCTGTAGCGGTAAGCAAAGTTTCAATGCGCTGCTCCGGCGTAAAGTTTATACGTGTTTGTACGTTACGCGCTTCAACTTCACCGGCAAGTGCACGATAAGCCTCAAACTCATTTGCATATACATTGCCATCAACTTCTACCTGTCCTTCCAGCGCATTCTCATTTATCTCTTCAATACGTGCCTGCAGCTCTTCAATTTTGTGGTGCGCATCGCCTTGTGAGTAAAGCCGTGATTTCTTTTCACCATTTGCAATCTTTTGTAATGATTCAATTTCCTGCTCTAATTTATCTACACTTATAACTTCAAACTGCTCATCACTTCCGCCTTTTGCAAAACCTTCAATGTATTGTATAGCGTGTTGTATTTCGTGAAGTAAAACACTTTTAACCTGGATGGTCCAATCTATAGGGCTATCTTCATAACCTTCCTTATATAATGAGATAGTATTTAAATCGCTTTCATATTCACCCTGTACGCCTTTTTTATCTCCATTTCCGATATATACATCAATATTCTTAAAAGTAGGATAAGCTTTATAAAGTTCCGGAAAGTCTAACACTTCTTCAAGCTTAAAAAACTCACCATTCTTTCTTGTTTCCTGTTCAGCATCAAACTCGCTGTACAATTTCTGGAAGCGTTCATTTTCCGCTTCGCTTAATTCTTCCCCTTTAAGTATTCTATTACGTAATTGTATAAAATCAGGATGCTCATTTTCCCATACTTTCATACCTGCGTAAAAGTCTACCTTTACCTTGCTATCATCAATCTCATACTTCCACTTTCCGTCGCTGCCTTTTTCCCAGCCGGTAGCAAGTCTTATATCTACGTCGCTTTTACCTTCTGCATCCATCTGCTTAGCAATAGCAAGATTCTGCATACGGCTTACGCCTTCCTGGACCTCTGAGTTATCAAGATTTTCCGCACCAATTTCTCCGGCAATCTGGAAGAGAATATCAGGATTATTTGCATCAAAATTGCCGTTGTTATCTGTAGCTGATTTTATCTGGTTAGGCTCAAAAGTAATGTATTCTTCATTATCATTATTTACGCCATCAAAACCTTTAGACTTCAAAAGCTCTCGGGCTTTTATACCTGCTTCATTTTGTCCTTTGTAAGTATTAAGTGCTGAATAACCTTGACTACTGTTAGCCGGATTTTTTATATTAAGATAAAAAGCTCTTACATTTGGGCCATAACCTTGTGCATCAATATCCCACGGACTAAAGAAGTTTCCCTGAATATCCATATTTGCACGGCTCTTAGAAGCATCAAATACAGTAAAGTCTGCATCAGTTCCATGATAAACTACAAGCGGCTCGCCGTTTTCATCCAGCACTTTAGAAGCATTTTGCGGATCATTCTCCCAGTCTCCAAACCAATTCTTAAAAGAAGGTGTACGGACCTGTAACCACTGTTTTTCATTAAGATTAGTTTCCGCGCCATTTGGTGCTTTCATCCACTTATCTGTATTTTGATATTTTTGTTTGACAGCATCAATTTCCTGTGCTATAGTTTTCTCAGAAACGGTTTCAGGAAGAGGAGTGCCATTCTGAGTAATAGGATTTTGGCCCACAAAATCTAATTCTTCCCGTTTTAATTTTTTTTCTTCTTCTGTTCTTTCCTTTTCATAATCCATTTTAGAATTATCAAAAACTGTAAGCACTAACTCATCCGGGCCTGTTATATCTAATATAAGTCTATACTTACCATTATCTATCTGGATCTTCTTGTTATTTTTATATTTTTCTTTTCCATTAGTTAAAACATTTTGAATTGTCTTTAAAGCATCTTCAAGTGATTCAAAATCAGTATGTTCAATAATGTGTTTATCAATAATTTTCTGCAATCCAAAACGTTCGTGGCCCCAGCATAAACCGACTTTAAATGATTTTCCATCTTTGTTTTTTCCTTCAAAAACATTTTTAACAAGTCCATCTTTTTTCAGCATTAAAAACTTAGCAGCTTCCAGCGGGCTTCCTTCTTCCATTTCGTAAGTAGTTCCCCATTCGCTATTGCCAGTTTCCTTAAACTTCTTCTGAAATAAAATCTCAGGTCGTTTTACATCCTCAGTGCTTGCAAGTGTATTCATTCTACGCTGGTCTGCGTTCATAAAGATGCGGCGTGCAACGTTACGCGCTTCGATTTCTCCAGCATCCTGCATATAAGCATCAAGGCCCTGCTGCAGTGAAGTAAGATCATAATTATACTTACGCTCGCCGGCTGCCTGCATTGCCTTCATTACGTCATTGTAAAGCTGCTCAATATCCGCGCCCTGTAAGCCCTTACTGTCTGCAAACTCCATAGCCTGGATAATATGCTGTATTTCGTGCGCTAAAACTCCTTTAAGTCCTGTCTCTCCATTCATTCCCTGCAGGTATCTTGTATTTACTTTAATTCCCTGTGGTGTAAGCACGGCTCTAAAAGCATTCGGATCTGAGTAAAAACTTACTCTTACATTCTGCATATATGGAAATACTCTATATAATTCATCTGCTTCGAGAATATCACCAAGATTAAGTAGGTAAGGTGTTCCGCTTAATATACCTGGATTCGCCTTAAAAAACTCTGTTTTGATTCTGTTTACACTGTCATCAAGTTCGTATTTCCACTGTCCGCTTGCGTCTTTCTCCCAGCCAGTAGCGCGACGGATTCTTGCCGCCCTGCTGTTTGCGTCCATATTCTTATACTTTTCATCAAGTAACTGTGCCGCATCAAGCTCTGTAAGTATACGCTCGCGCTCTTCGCTTTCTGCCATACGTCTTATAGATGGCTCTCCAGCAAGCTGAAACATAAGCTCAGGGTAACCGTCAATTTCGCTTTCATCATCGTAAACACTGGAAGCAGCCTCAGTAACGGCCTCAGCCTTTTCTACAACAGTTGTACTTGCGTCGTTTAACACTTCGGATATTTCAGCTTTCTGCTCATCAGTAAGATTAGTATTCTCCAGCGCATTATCAATAGCGTTATCTGTTTTCTCAGTTTCATTAGTAACCTCGTCAAGTTTACTTTCTATTTCTTCTGTGCTCTGTTCTTCCTGTGTATTTTCAAAATCCGTATACTCAGCTGCAGCCTCGCGCTGTTCTGCTTCCTGCTGTTTTGCCTTTTCTGTTTCTGCTTTCTGCTGTGCCTGCTTTTCTTCTGCCTTGCGCTTTAAGTTAGCCTTATATTCGCCTTCTTCTTCCTGAGCTGCTTTCAAAGCCTTAGACAAGATTGAGTCATCACTTTCTAAAAGTTTATCAAATACACTTTTAATCTCTGGAGTAAAGTTTAGGTGCTTTCGTAAACGGTTATACGCCTGAGCAAGGAATTGTGCAAACTTTTGTAATACATTTTTCATATTCTCATTTTCTGCACGTCCAGTAGTAAGATAATCTTGAAAAGCATAAGCAAAGGCCTCAGCCGATGACATAGTAGGTCCGTTCTTAAATGTATAAGTAGATTTTTGCCAGTCTCCTTTTACAACATTAAATGCTTTTTCAGCTTCACTTTTAAGTTCACCTGTAAGCATAGACTGATAAAAATGTGCAAGCTCATGGACCCAGGTAGAAAAATCTGCATTTTCCGATGTATAAATAACAGCTTTTACACCGCGCTCAGTTTCTTTCCAGTTAAAGCCGCCTGTTACGTCATCAATGCTTTTCTGTTCAGTAATATTATGTTTCTGGTTATATTGTGTAATTTCTTTCTTAAAATCTTCGATATTTCCTACTATTCCATCTACAAACTCGTTATTATAAAGTTCTGTAACGCTTTTTCCTAATTTTTGTGCAATAAGTTCAAATAAAGACACACCGGAAGCAAGCTGTTGTGTTGTAAGTTCAGTGCGCTCAAAATGTTCTTTTCCTTCTTCGTCAAACCAGGCTCTTACATTGTGAAACTTCTCACGCAAAATTGTATCAATTTTTTTTCTTGTATCTATATTTTCAAGTTCCTCAGTAGTGTAATAGTTAAGCCCGTTCTTTTCCCCTGATGGATTGTTTTTTATAAGTTCTTCTTTTAGGCTTGTTGCCTCAGCTTCTTTAGTATTCCATTCGATATTTACATCAGGATGCTCACGTGCAAACTCTGCAAAAACTTCATTTCGTAAGCCTTCGCGTTCTTCCTTCATATAAAAATTATCAATACTTATATCGCCGTTTTCATTCTGCGAATACTTAATATAGCCGTAGCGATTATCTTCGTTATCGCTTTGTGTACGATCTCCTACAAGGAAAGTGCCTCCAGTAACATTACCGTTATCATCTTTATTTTCTTTTACCTGAGTAAAAAGCCTGCCGCTTTCATTACGTGCAACTGGATTAGCTTCTGTTTCAATTTCGTTTCCATTTTCATCTACAGCTGGCTGGCCTTTTCCTTCTCCAGCGTCACGGATTTCTGCAATCTTACGCGCTTCCTCATTTACAGCTTCTTCTTTTCTAAGCTGTGCTTTTTCCCATATTTCGCGGCTTGTCTCACGTTTATTTGTATCGCTCATTCCCTCAAATATAGGATTGTCTTTTACAGTATTATAGAATGCTTCTGGACTTTCTATTGTTTCTGCTGATTGTTTAACTTTTGAGTATTGTCTGACATCTGCCATAGCATTTAAGCCGGCCGGTGCAACTCCTAAGAATACAGCTCCCAGCATTCCGCCCTTAAACTCTTGCATAGTCTGTGAGACAATAGATTTAATATCATCATCTGGAAGATCATAGCCATCCAAAATAGCTGCAAGCTCTTTTCCTAAAACTGATACTACATTCTGTGAAGCTTCTTCTACGCCTTCACCTAAAACATTACCGGCATAGTTAAGTGCAAAATTAGTTACAAGAGTTTTACCAGGTCCAAAATGGAAGCGCTTAAAAGCTTTACGTCCTATTTCTTCAAGTGTTTTCTTTGCAGCATTCTCAGCAGCTTCCTTACCCATAAGCTTTGCTGTACTCTTAAGAAGTCCGCTTGTAATACCTAAGTCTGCCTCAATAATTCCCTGGAATATTCCTGATACATTTGAAACTATCCGCGCCGTTTCCGGTGTAGATCCGTTTGCAATCATATCAATATATTCCTGTCCGCCGGCAAGATAAGAAGAAGTAGTAGTTGCTGCAAGTGTACCTACGGCCGGTGTTAAAAAGTTACCAATAATACCAGCTCCAGCAACATAACCTGTAAATGGAATAGATGGTGCTCCTGCTTCTACGGCTTCTTTCCACCATCGGTCCGGTATATGCTCTTGCAATACGCTGTTTCTCTGGTTAATTGCATCAATCTCAGCCATAAGGGAAGCGGCAAGCTCTTCGTCGTTTTCTCTATGGGCCTTCATAAGCTGCTGTCCTAAGTTACCAAGCTTTACATTATTCTGGCCTACTGCGATCATATCTCTTGTAGCTTCAAAAATACCCTTTTGATTCTGCAGGTTAGGGAAGTTAGCTTTACTGTAAGCATCAACATTCTGCCATACATCTGCAAACGGCTCACCAGTAAGCTCTGAATATTTAGCAGCAGTTCCCAGCTTATAAGCCATTTCCTGCCTTTCTTCCTGAGTTCTGCAATTTTCTAGGATAGGTCTGAATGCGTCATAATATCCATCTGGAAGCTCTACGCCGTATTCTTCTATATTTTGATAGTGTTCTCTTTTATTCTGCTTAAATGATTCTATATTTGAATTAAAGTTACCAAAATTACCTGCGTTCTGCTGTGTTTCTTCTTCCTGATTCTGAATAAAAAAATCTGACATAAAGTTTTACTCCTTATATCAGATTTTACATTGTGAATACTCGTTTTGTTATAAACAATAAAAGTTATTTGCTATTTAATATAAGCTCATATCGTTTATATTCATTCTTTTCTCTAGCCCAGGTGTAATAATCAATACCATACTCAGCCTCAAACTCACTAGGCTGCATCTGATTCTTTGGCTTTGTCTTTGGATTATCAAGCGTATTCTTTACTTTCTGTGCAGCTTTTTCTATATCTACTACTGAGTCGTGGAACATTCTTTGTCTTGCGTCTATTGTATTCTGTGTCTTTTTCCACTGCTCGCTGTCTTTTCCCCATACCTTCTGCATAGCCTTTGGCATTTCAGTAGTAGACTTCATGCTGTTATCAATCTCTGCAATACGCTCATCTTCAAGTCCGGTCCTTGTATCGTGTGCACTTGTCTGCTGGCCCTTAAACAAGTCTTTTTCAGCCTGTCTTGCGCCTGCATAATCTTTTACTTTACCATCAATGTATTCAACTTCTTTAAGGCCTGTTTCATTACCTCTTTCATCTTTCAATACTTCATAAACCTTGTTATTGATCTCACGTGTTTCTACTCCAGGGTTTATAACGGCAAGCTTAAAGCCATCGTCTCCTTCGTTTGGAATAACCTGATAGTTTTTATTATTTACAGTGAAAATAGGTGTAGATGACATATCGTTATGCTGTTCATCCCTCTGCCACTGCCATGCAATATCTACATCTTCTGGAATATCCAGCGTACTTCTTACAGCACTCTGCAATACATTTACTACGCCGCCTTCTTTTGTAAGTGCTTCTTCTGTGCCTGGCGCCCAGTATTCTTTGCCATTGTAGTTGAATACATAATCAGTGCCGGCAACTCTTGCAGCCTGTGCAATCTGCTTAGGATCCTTTGCATTAAATGTCTTTTTAAGCTTTCCTTCATCATTAAGCTCTACATATTCGCATCTACTTACATAACAGTTATTAATATGGTCCTCTAAGTCTTTTAAGAATTGTACATCATCATAATTTTTATCAGCTCCCAGCGCTGTATCTGTAATCCAGTAAGATAACTCTGCAACTGCTTCCGGTCCAAACTTGTCTGGATTTTTCTTAATCTCTGCTAATAGTTTAGATGCACTATCATCTAAATAAGCTGTTGCATTAGGAAATCTCTTTTTAAGTTCCTTAAATACCTCTGTTGCCATAGCATTCTCAGATAGACGGCCGCTATAAAGCATATCCCAGTCTGATTGTCTTTGCAGTAAGTTTTTTCCGGCATTTTCTTTAAACTCTCCGTACATTAAGGCCTCATAAAAAGTTTTGCCATATACGTTTATTGCATCATAAGAATTATCTATTTTGCCATCTATTACGCTTTGTACTGCCTGCGCCGGATAAGCTTTAATATACTTTTCCAATTCATCAAGGCCCTTTGTACTTCCGCCGCCGGATCCGCTTCCTGATACTCCACCTGCAAGCGCAATCTTAAAATATCTTGAATACTCTTCGCGGTCATTGTTTGAAAGTGCATTACCTGTCATGCCGTCCATCATCCGCTGGCCTTCACGTGCAATAGCAATAATATCCTGCTGTGATGTTGCCTGATTAAGTCTTTGATATACACCTGCAAGCTTACTTACATTCTGATACTGGTAATCAGATAAGTAAGCATCATACTCCTGGCCTAGTGTTTTTTTAAGGGTTTTATTCATAGCCTCTTTATCAAAAGTCTTAGGAAGTCCATCTGTATCAATTCCCATAAGATTTGTAACATTATCAAGGGCCATCTTAATAAGGTTTTCTTTACTGTCTCCACGTTTAATAGCTTCTTCTACAGTACCGTCAAAAGCCCTTGTAGCTGTATCTATATAAGCGGAATTAAAGTTAGTATCAAGCTGTGTCTGGTATTGTTCACGTGTAATATAGCCGCAATCAAAAAGATTTTTAGCCAGTTCGTTTGCTTTATCAATATAACTCTGTCCGCTTTCAGTTTGAGATAAAAGCGTAAGGCTGTTTCTATAGTCTACAATAGCCTTTTCTCTATCTGCCTTAAAAACAAGCTGCTTTACTTCACCTGATACGCTTACCTGTGCTTCATCCAAAATGGAATTAAACATATCAGCCTGCAAGTTATTCTTACAGTAATACGGGCTGTTTTTATCTGACATTCCGCTTTTTACACGTTGGAAATAATCATTTATTTTTGTTTCCCACTGGTCGCTTGTATTAGATCGCTGTATCTGCTGCATCTGGTCCTGAATATCGGCCTTAAGCTGTATCTGCTTATTCTGAGTAGATCGCTTTGCATCGTTAGTTATATAATCGTCTACTACGCCGTTTGCAGCATTTGCGCTGTCTAAAAGTGCATTTGTAACATCCCATATTTTTGACATATATTACCACCTTAATCTTTATATCCTGCTGCCTTGTATGCAGTATTTGCAACATTGTAGCCTGTCTGAAATCCCTTGGCCGCGCCGGTATGTAAAGCAATCATATTATTCCAGAATGAGTTCCATCCTGAATGCTGTTCATATTCTTTATTAAGTAAATCAGTCTGGTAATTTTTTGTGGTTTCAAGGCCTTGCAGCTGATTCTGATAAAGATTCCAGTTATGGCCGCCTTCAAGGTAAGAATTACGTAAATAAGAAGCATCACTGCGCATAGTGTCCGCGCCGATTCTGTTCTGCTGTATATTCCATCTATTGCCGGCTATATTATTTAATACGCTGGCAAGATTATTATTATCACTTCTTCGTTTTGCATCCTGGCTGAATTGTAATTGCTCTGCATTTGTTGCGCTTTCCATAAGCACTGCATCGCTTAAACTGCTTCCGGCTCTTACGCCGCTTCCTGCAATTCCAGCATAAGAAGCGCCCTCAGCACTTCCAGCCTGCATAGCCTGTGCATTCCAGTTTAATGTATCTGCCTGCTGTCCTAAATAAAGCTGGTCTATAGCTGTATTAAAATCATTAGACAAGCCCTGTTCAGATACATCAAGGCTTTTATCAGTAAGATCTGCCTGCAGCTCTGCCTGCTTAGCATTACGTTCTGCCTGTTCTTTTGCAGCTTTAAACTTTTCGTCTGCTTCTTCTTTATTTAATCTATACTGATCTTCTATGAATTGTTTCTGTCGTGCTGCCTGTTCACGCGCTCTTTTATCATCTATTGCCGATCCAATAGCTGCAGCTGTTCCTGCAACTGCTGCAACTATAATACCTACTATTAAACTTCCCGTAAACATATTTCCTCCTTATGCAAGCTGTGCTTCAACACTAAGTATATTAACCGGCTTAGGGTTTCCGGCTTCAAGTTCAAAGCATACATCGCGGTCTGTGCTTCCAGGATAATTAACTTTTCCTACGCCGCTATAAGGTATTGTTGTGATAGTAGTAAACTTTTCATCCGGTAAACTTGTAACTTTTACTACCGGTAAAAAACTTTCCAGGAAGCGTACATAAAGTGAAGTAATGCGCTTACGTGTACTAAGCTCTCCAGCAACTACCGGCATACTCTTTATATAAGATATATAGTCATAACCTATATAAACTTCGTCGCCGGCCTCAATAAAGTCTTGCGGTATATTGTCATAAGGGCATATACTGTCCTTAGTTTTATTCCAAAGTATAGCGCCGTCTGTATATCCGTCTGCAGGATCCTGCGCTGTAGTATCGTAAACTTTCCAGCTGTCAAGATAGATGCTGCTTCCAAGATCATAAAGCTCTAAGAAGTAACGCGCATCCTGTCCGCTTCCGTCTTGTACTACAAAAAATACTAAGTCGTTTTCGTCGTCTCCACGTGTTACTGCGCAAGATCTGATTAAGCCCTTACCATGTATAAACCTGCTCCAGGCCATAATACCGTTTGTCTTATCGTAAAGCATACAAGCTGTAACGCCGTCGGCCCTTACAATAAGAAGTCTTGAATACGGATTAGTCATATAATCAAAGTCTACTGCCGGGCTTTCTCTTAAAATATGGTCCGCAAGCAGGGCAATATTGTTGGTCCTGAATGCTTTTGATTCACCGTCATAATAAAACTCACGGATGCCTTTTAAGCCCTGTGCAAAATATACTGTAGCTGTTTCAACTGCCTGGCCCTGCAGCTTGTCGCTTCCATAACGGCCCTGCATTACAGCATTTATACTCAGTGCGCTTATTCCAGGATCAATACTCCATATACTGCTTTCTGTGCCTACAGCTAAAAATCTGTTTGAGCTTAAAAACATAATAGCGTCGTTCTGGTCGCTGGCAAGCTCAAAAAATAATCCGCAATCTGCAGTAGTTACATTATTTGCAACTATAAATACGTCGTAATCATTTGAGGAAACAACTTCACTGCTGCGCCATAACTGTATAGTACAAGCAAGATTTTCAATAGGCT
>JAEIGA010007622.1_pt1 | contig 16417 bp, 16 predicted proteins | sample 9270691 | NCBI WGS metagenome assembly JAEIGA01 (sample SAMN17057246, study PRJNA624740) | gut metagenome | biome: biome; isolation source: fecal sample | host: Bos grunniens | place: China: Xizang | collected 2019
ATAACCGAAAGCATACGTTTTATCAGTAAAAACAGTATGTTTTGTGGTTCTATTTGTTGTACGCACTTCGACTAAAGCTTTATAGCCATTATTAGCTTTCACCATAGCCTTTGCAATAGTAACGGCAATTTTAAAAGAGTCGCAAACAACAGTTTCAAAATTATTGTTTGTGTCAAAATAAGCCACTTCATAAGTGTTGATAATGTTTTTTCTTTTCATAGTATTTTACCTACCTTTTTTTGATATTTTCAAGTGGTTTGTTCCTTGAAGCATCTTAAATGTATCACATAATCAAAAATTTGTCAATAACTTTTTTTAATTTTTTTCAAAAAATTTTTTTCGTACGTTTGTTCGATGTCCCCGACTTTTTATAGCGCGTACAATTTATATAATAGTATCAACAATTCAAAGACGGGGGACGTATATTTCAGGAATTGTCAGACAACAACTCTTTTAATCGCCGGACCGCCTCCCCTCCCCGTCTAAATCTTTTTTCAATTTTACATATACACTAAATACTTTTTCAATTTTATCTATACAAATATTTGACTATCTAAAAAAATTTTGGTATAATCTAATTAAAGGATAATTTATAGGAGATTTTAAATTCATGACTTCAAATTTTAAACTACCCGCGCTAGATAACTCCCTCAAGACGCCTGAGGAGAGAGTAAAACTAGTTACTAAAATTTGTAATGAAACTCCGCCCGAATTTTTAACCAATCGCTATTTAACTGAATTATCAGACTACATAATAGAAGGTTTATCCAAACAAGAGCGGCTACAACATTACATTACAACCAAAAATCGTCGCTCTGTGGTTAATTACCATGAAACTTCTTATCAAGGACTGGCGGAAAAGCTTGATGGCGGCGAAAATACCCTATATAATATGATAACAGACAATGGCTCTGAACAGTATCTCTACCGTAAGGAGAAAGACCCCTTCTCTCCTGACATAATGCGTCGCGCCCCAGAACTAGCGGAGCTGCGTGCCGCCATTTCAACAGTAGAGAAACAGAAGGCGGAAGCTACCGGCCGCCGCGCCTACTTATTAAACCAACAAGTAATTCAAATGCGGCAGGACCAATATGTTATTCGCGAGTCTGTGTGTAAACCCGTACGTTGCACGTCTGTAACTCGTTCATTTCCTACTCTTGACCTATCAGAGAATATAACCATTACTGATAAAGGTAAAGTAGTCTCAGACGGAATTTGTTCCATCTATAATCCAGTTCATGTGGCGGCAGTCCTTAAAAATTACAACAAACTTAAAAACAGCACATATGGCAAATTCACCTCAGATGCTTGGTATTTGATGATGGACTTCGAACAAATATTCGAGAAAGAGTATGCGGCGGCCGCTCCGATGCTGTTTGACCTAGCTATGATGAAAATTAACGGCTGTACAAATGTAGAAATTCAACAAGAGCTTAAAAATAAATATGGTATCCTCCATTCTATTGAATATATTTCAACCTTATGGACAAAAAAGATTCCTGCGGCAATCGCAGACCTTGCGGCGGAACACTACATAGATTGGTATTACCTCCAAAAGGAAAAAGGAAAATATAAAAGATGCAATAGATGTGGTCAAATTAAATTAGTTATACCACGTTATTTTTCAAGAAATAAAAGTAGTAGAGATGGATTTTATTCACTTTGCAAAGAATGTAGGAAACGCGGGAATGGCAGGTCCTGAACACCTAACTCTAGATATTAGATTCGGGATCTAACGTCGCCGCAGAAAGGATTAAAATGGGAGAAAAATTATATTGCCCACGTTGTAATAAGGAAAAAGCGCCAATTAACTTCTTTAAACTAAGAGATAACAAAGGTTATTTTGAGATGTGTAAAGAATGTACATGTGCGCATATAGATAATTTTAATCCAGATACTTTTATGTGGATTCTTGAAAAATCAGATGTGCCGTGGATAGAAACTGAGTGGGCAAAAATCAGAGATAAAGTTATCCGAGAGAAAGGATATGAAGGGTTAAAAACTACTTCAGTAGTAGGTAAATATTTATCCTTAATGAAACTTAATACTTATATTAAGTATCATTTTTCAGACAGTGAATCTTTTGCGCAAGCACAAGCTAATAAGCGACAAGATGCTATTAAAAATATCGAAGCAAGGCGGGATGCGCTTGAAAAAGATTTGGCGGAAGGTAAAATTTCACAGCAAGAGTTTGATTTACTTTCTACTGTGCCAGATATGCAAGTAGAGGAGGAGCACTTTGCGCCACCTACTGAAGAACAATTGGCGGAAATCGCTGCTAAGCAAGGTAATAAGCAAGCTGGTGGAGCAGTTATGCCAGTTACTTCTATGAACTTCTTTGATGAAGCAAATTATATTCCAGAAGAAGAATTACCCGATCCTGCCGCAGATATGAGCCAAGAGTTAAAAATAGAGTTGGCTCTTAAATGGGGAAGATTATATTCTCCTCAAGAACTTCTTGCTCTTGAACGTTATTATCAAGAAATGATGGCTTCTTTCGATATTCATGATGCTGATACTCTTAATACGCTTCGTCTATTGTCTAAAACAGTATTAAAGATGGACCAAGCAATGGACCGTGGAGATACAGACACGTATTTAAAATTATCCAAAGTGGCAGATATGCAACGAAAATCAGCTAAATTTACAGCAGCACAAAATAAAGCGGATAATATTAATACGTTTGATTCTGTTGGTGCGGTGGTTGCTTTATGTGAAAAGAAGGAAGGATTTATTCCTAAATTCGTACCAGATGACCAATATCCACAAGATAAAATTGATTTAACACTAAAAGACACGCAGACTTATCTTTACAATCTGGTAACAGAAGATCTAGGTTTTAGTCAACAGCTTGAAAATGCTATTAAGAATTTGCAAAATAGACAAAAAGCGGAAGAGCTTGCTGAGAAAGAAACAGAGCTAGATAATTATTATAACGCCGACCGCCATATTCTCGATGATGAGTCATTTGAAGATTTCTATGCTTCAGTTGAAGAACAAAGGGCGGCGGATGCTGGTATTACTGCTGCATTAGATTTATCTCATTCGGAGGTGTAATATGGCAAATGAATTACAAACTCTAATTAAGATAGATGATAAATTAAAAAAGATAGGAATTTCACAAGAGCGTCTTGAAGCTTGTATGCCAGTGTTAAGACAACAAATATCTTTTTGGAGAGAATATCCAGACCTATTTGTTGATTTTATGTGTGGAGCAGATGAGAATGGAAATAAGCCTAAAGAAACTTTAAATTTATTTTTTTATCAGCGTGTATTTTTAAGAGCGGCTATCCGTCACAGGATGGCCTATTGCGTTTTCCCACGTGCCTATTCTAAATCATTTCTTAGCTTTTTAACATTATTAGTTAGATGTGTTTTATATCCTGGAGCTCAATTGTTTGTTACCACTGGTGGTAAAGCACAGGCAGCTAGTATTGCAAAAGAAAAAGTTAATGAAATTTGTAAACTTGTTCCAGGCTTACATAATGAAATTAACTGGGCAAGAGGAGCGTCTAAAGAAAGTAAAGATTATGTAGAATATATCTTTAAAAATGGTAGTAATCTTGCGGTTGTTGCTACTAGTAATGCTACTCGTGGTCAGCGTAAAACAGGCGGTTTAATGGAAGAGGTTATTCTTATTGATGGTCAGTTACTGAATGAAGTTATTCTTCCTCTTATGAACGTAGATAGACTACTTCCAGATGGGACTAGACATGAAGAAGAAAATGTAAATAAATCACAGATTTATATTACAACTGCAGGTTTCAAACAAACATTTGCTTATCAGAAGCTCATTGAAATAGTTATTCAGCAGCTTATCAATCCCGAAGCCGCGATAGTATTAGGTGGTACATGGCGGGTTCCAGTAATGGAGCATCTTCTTTCCAAGAACTTTGTTAATGAATTAAAAGACGCTGGAACTTATAATGAAGACTCTTTTGCTAGAGAATATGAAAGTCATTGGGTTGGTGATTCTGAAAATGCTTTCTTTTCTTCTGATAATTTTGATAAAAATAGAATATTACTCCAACCTGAGTATGAATATTCTGGTAGAACTTCAAAATCTGGTTATTATGTACTTTCTGTCGATGTAGGTAGAAAAGGTTGTACTTCTGAAGTATGTGTATGGAAAGTTACTCCGCAAGTACAAGGTGCAAGTATTAAGTCACTTGTTATGTTATATTCATATGATGAAGAACATTTTGGTATACAAGCGGCAAGGCTTAAAGCACTTTATTATAAATATAAAGCTAGAAAACTTGTAATTGATGCTAATGGTTTAGGTATTGGTTTAGTAGACTTTATGGTTATACCTAGTACTGATCCTGATACTGGAGACGTATATCCGCCATTTGGAGTAGATAATGATGAAGAAGGTTTTTATAAAAAGTTTAAAACATCAGATACGGAATTAAATGCAATGTGGCTTATTAAAGCTAATGCTCCTATTAATACTGAAGCTCATACTAATGCTCAAACTCAATTGTCTAGCGGTAAAGTTAAATTATTAGTAGACCAAAATACTGCTAAAGCTAAGTTGTTAGCCACTAAACGTGGACAAGAAATGACAGTTGAGGAAAGAAATAAATATTTAATGCCTTATACTATGACTTCTATTTTAAAAGAACAAATGGGTAATTTGATAGAAGAAAATGAAGGTGTTAATATTATATTAAAACAAAAAAATAAAGCGGTATCAAAAGATAGATTTTCTGCTTTTGAATATGGTTTATATTATATAAAACTTGAAGAAGATAGTAAGAAGCGGAGACGCGGAAACCGCATGAAAGATATGATGTTTTTTAACTAAAAAAAATTTGGTCAGGAATTTTTAAATAAATAGTTGCAAGATTTATAAATAATAAGCAATTGTTAAAGGAGTTTTTACTATGAAAGCAAGCAGAGGAGAAATAACTATTCACGAGATATTAGAGAAGAATGGAATTAATTTTAAAGAAGAATATAGTTTTAAAGATTTAGTATCAAGTAGTAATGTTCCATTACGCTTTGACTTTGCAGTATTTGATGATGATGGAGATTTAGATTTCTTAATAGAATATCAAGGTATTCAACATTATCAACCAAAGAGTAAATTTGGTGGAATGACAGGCTTAATTAAGCAACAATATAATGATATGCAAAAAAGAGTGTATTGTCAAAAGCATGGAATAAAATTAGTAATCATTCCTTATACTGATGAAGGTAGACTAAGTTTTGATTATATAATGCGGGCGGCGGGCTATTAGGCTGCCGCACTAATTAAGGAAAGAGGTGCATAAATGTTTTCTCTTAATACAATTGTTGTGGAACAACCGAAAGAAGCACCTAAGCAATACCGCAATTTAAAAATTAGTAATATAGATACTATTACTAATGCCACTATACCAGAAGGAACTTTAAAAAAAGTTAATAAAAGATATACTGATAAAGAAGCGATATTAAAAGCTATAGTAGATTATAATTATGACTTTTTAAGAGATGTATCTGATTTCTTTAGTGTGGCTAGTGGTATATATCAAAGACTATGCAAATATATGGCAGATATGTATAGATATGATTGGTATATTACTCCATATTTTCCTGAGCATAAAAATCCAAAAGCTATAGAAATGATGGCTGGAAATAGAAAGTTATCAGCAGCAGAGCAAAAGTCTGTAGAAACTTTTTATCAAGCTTTAGATTATATGGATAGGTTTGAAGTAAAAAAACAATTTCAAGATATTGCTTTAAAGGTTGTTAAATATGGAGCATTTTATGGGTATTTAATGGATGGAACTGATAGGATGTTAATTCAAGAATTACCTTTAAGATACTGCAGATCTAGATTTAATCATTTAGGCAAGCCAGCAGTTGAATTTAATCTAGTTTATTTTGATGTAGAATTTAAAGATGAATTAGCTAGGAAACAAGTTTTAGATATGTTTCCGCCAGAATTTAAAAAGGCTTATAAGTTGTATAAAAAGAAACAGATTAAGCCTATATTTGAGGAAGGTTCTGAATCTTGGTTTATTCCTAATCAAGATAGAGCTTTTAAAATTAACACTGGTGGAACTGGTGCTTCAGATATGCCGATGATGATTTCTGTTATTCCTGCTTTAATTGAATTAGATGAAGCACAGGGATTAGCTAAACAGAAATTACAACAGGAAATTATTAAACTTGTTGTTCAGAAATTACCATTAGATAAAAATAGTGAAATGGTATTTGACCCAGATGAATGTAAAGATATACATAATAATGCTGTTAAAATGGTTGCTAAAGCAATTGGAGTTAATGTATTAACTACATTTGCTGATGTTGATGTAAATAGTTTAACAGAAAGCAGCCAATCAAGTGTAACTGAAACAGTATTAGATTCTGCTAAAAATAATGTATTTGATGAATCTGGTGTATCTCAGATGCAATTTAACTCTGAAAATTCTGTATCACTTGAAAAATCAATTCTAAATGATGAGGCTTCATTATATAATATGATTCTTCAGATGGAAAGAATCTTAAATGACATTATGCAATTGAAGTATAATAATAAAAAGAATTGGTTTAAAGTACAGATTTTAAGTACAACTATTTATAATTATAAAGAAATGAGTAAGCTTTATAAAGAGCAAACACAGCTTGGATTCTCCAAAATGTTACCTCAAGTTGCTCTTGGTCAAAGCCAAAGCTCTATTCTTGCTAATGTACGTTTTGAAAATGAAATGTTACAACTTTGGGATTTATTTATTCCTCCGTTAATGAGTTCTACAATGTCTGGTGATTTCTTGAACAATAGAACTCAAGGTACTGGAAGCGGCGGTAGTAAATCTGTAGGCGGCGGTGGAACTGCTCCAGGAGGCGGCTCTAAAGATGCTGTACCCGCAGGCGATAAGAAATCTGGTAGACCCACTAATGAATCACAAGGTAAACCGACTTCTGAAAAAACAGCTGCTAATAAGGAAGCAATGTGAGTAAAAATTTTTTAAATTTTTGGTCGGGTCTTTAAAAAAAGACCCTTCCAAAAATTATAAATATATGAATAGTAAAAAAGGAGAATTAATATGCCAAAAAGTTACAAAGTAATTAGCGCTCCTGAATTTATTAATTTAAAACCTTTAGAGGTTTCTCCATTTATTTCTGCTGTAGATATTAAAATATTATATCTCGGAAAGAATGATAATGGTTCTTCCATTGATAGAGATGCCGCTTTAAATATGGCTAAAACATTAAGAGGAAATCCTATTGTTGGTTGGTATTCTAAAGAAAGAAAAGATTTTGTAGACCACGGTGAAGAGCTTATCCTTAATGGTGAGGGTGTTCAATTTAATTGTTTAACTCAGCCTTATGGGTTTGTTGCACCAGATGCAGAAGTTTGGTTTCAAGATTTTCTAGAAACTGATAGAAATACCAACAAAGAAGTACAGAGAACTTACTTAATGTGTAAGGGTTATTTATGGACCGGACAATTCGAAGAAGCTGCACAAGCTTATAAAGAAGGGAAAGGTCAATCTATGGAGTTAGACAATGAAACCTTACAAGGTGAATGGAAACTCGATAGTGAGAGTGGTTATGAATTTTTTATCATACACGATGCAAATATTACTAAATTATGTATGTTGGGCGATGAAGTTGAGCCTTGCTTTGAAGGCGCAACTGTAACAGCTTCTTTTTCTTTATCTGACAATTGGGAAAACAAAATGCACAACATGGTTAATGAATTAAAATTTGCATTGGAAGGAGGAAAAAATAATATGCCGGGAGAAGAAAAAAATTTGGGCGTAGATGCTCAAAATGATCCTACAACTTTTGATAATAATCAAGAGAACGAAATTATAAACCCTTCTTCAGTTGAAAAAGAAAATGCACCTGAAACTCATTTTGAGGATGGCGGCGAAGGTGGCGACGGCGGAGACGGAGCTAGTGAAAGCGCTGAAACAGGTGAAGGAACAGATACTACTGGTAGTGAAACTACTGAAACAGGAAGTGAAGAAACTGGTGGTACAGAGGATCAGCAAGGCGATGATGACCAAGATGATGATGATGACGATGAGGGTGGCGAAGGAGGATTTACTCCTGAGGAAGAAGAAGAACTCAGAGACGGAACTCAGAATGGTAAAAAGACTTATACTCAAGAAGAGTATGATGCTTTAAATACTCAACTTACTGACCTTCAAGAAAAATATTCAGCACTTGAAAGTAAATATAATGAATTAACTATTGAAGCTGATGCATTAAAGACTTTCAAATTAGAAACTGAAAGAGTTGCTAAAAACGAAAAGATTGCTGAATTTACTAAATTAACTGATGAAGATAAAAAAGATGTTCTTGACAATATTGATTCTTATTCATTAGAAGAAATTGAGTCAAAATTAGCTTTAATCTGTTATAGAAAGAAGATTAATTTTGTTGATACTGAAAATGAAGAAGAGAATACAGCTGAAAATACTTTTAACGTACATACAGAAACTTATTTACCTGAGTGGGTACGTGAAGTAAAAAGAACACAAGAAACAATGAACTAACCATAGGAGGAAAAATCAAATGGCTACTTTAAAGAGAATTGGTTTTGGTCAAGTTGAACCTAACCATCTTTCAGCTCCTAGAAACGGTCATGTATATGCACAACTCCCTATGTCAACTGCAGTATCTACACTTGAGAACGGACAGTTCGTTAAGTATGATTATGCAAATGGAGAGTGCAATTTTACAGGTTTTGGACCTTGGATGCTTGTATATAACGAAGAAAAACTTTACGATGAAAGAAAACAGTCACACAAAGATTGGGCTATGCAGAAAGATAATTATGTAAGTGGTGAAATGGTTCCTAGAGTATTCTTACTTGAGCCTGGCGACATTTACACAACAAACTGCTTTGAAGCTAATACTTCAGATTCTGCTGAAACTACTGGTGTTTCTGTTTCAGAGGGAGATTACTTTACTCCTGGCGCAAATGGTTACCTTGTAGCTGGTACTACAGCTTCAGCTAGCCCTCTGCTTAGGGTTGTTAAGTATTACACTATGCCTGATGGCCAAGATGGCGTTAAGCTTCAGGTTGTTAAATAATTAAGGAGGATACAATAATGGCTTTAGATAGAACAAATTTATTTGCTTTAGCTAAGAAAGTAGCAGCAGCCAAAGGTAATCCTTCTACTACTTTCAGCTTTGGTGAGGAAAAACTTACTTATGCAGCAGCAGAGGAAACTCTTAGAAAAGAACTTAATGAACTCTGCGCAGATTATAGAACATATAAAGAGAATCAGAATACAGTATTCGCACTTGTAGAGCAAGTTCTTACTGAATCTCTTCCTATTGATGTAAAAGCTCAATATGGTATGTTCGCAGATATCTCCACTATCGCACAGGGAGATAAAGCAGTATTCGTACAAAAGATTACTGAAGAATCAAAGAGACGTGCAAAGAAAAACTTTGTTACAAAAGTTGGTCTTGCTGGTCGTTACGAAGTATTCATGCTTGATGGAAGAACAGTTACTGTACAGACAACCGCTTACGGTGGTGCTGCTAGAGTAGGTCTTGAAGAGTTCCTTGATGGCAGATTTACTTTCGATGAATTCATCAATATCGTTCGTGAAGGTATGGCAGATGCTGTTTATACCGAAATTATTAAAGCTCTTGATGGTCTTGTAGCTGGTATCCGTACAAAGAATATCTGCTTCGAGTCTGAAACAGCTTTCGTTGAGGCTTCAATGGATGACCTTCTTGCAAAGGCAGATTCAATGGGTGGAAAGTCTACTATCTTCTGTACTTACAGATTCGCAGCTACTATGGTTCCTCAGACTGGTTGGGTTTCTAACGAGATGAAGAATACTAAGTGGAGTCGTGGTTATCTTGGAGATTACAAAGGACATCAAGTTGTTGTTCTTAATCAGTCTTATACTGATGAAAAATTCCAGACTAAGATTATGAATGACCAGATTGCTTATATTATTCCTAGTGGTGCTGACAAGCCTATTAAGATTGTATTTGAAGGTCAGACACAGGTTAGAGAAGTTGAGAACAATGATGATTGGTCAAGAGACTTCCAGACTTATCAGAAATTCGGTGTTGCCGTAGTTAACGTTAACCCTGGATTAGGTATTTATGAAAATACAAGTCTGTAATTAGATGATGGGTGGCGGCGGTTGCCTTAGCGGCTGCCGCCATTTATTTAAAAGGAGAAAAAGGATTTAAAGGAGTTTATTATGGATTACGTTTTACTTAAAAATAGAGCAAGCCACAATGTTGGTTATTCAATTGTAGATAAAAATATTCATAGACATTTTGCACCTGGCGAGGTAAAGAAGCTTCCTATAGAAGAAATTAAAGAACTTGCTTGGAGCACAGGCGGCTTAAGAACTTTGCAGAAATATTTAATTATTCAGGATGCCGCAGCTAGAGAAGAAATTTTTGGAACTTCGGAAGTTGAACCGGAGTATTTATATACAAAAGAAGATGTTACAAAACTTTTACTTAAAGGAACATTAGATGAACTAGATGATTGTCTTACATTTGGCGGTCCTGCTGTTTGTGATTTAGTTGTAGAAGTTGCTTTTGAAACTGAGATTTCAGATATTAATAAGCGCGATTTGATTTTTAAGAAGACTGGTTATGATATTACCATGATGATTAAAAATGAAAAAGATAGCAAAGTAGAAGGCGAAGAAGATGTAGATGCTAAACCTCAGAGAAAAGCTGCTAAACCAGCTGCTCCTCAAAGAAAGGCAGATTCTTCTAAACCATCTTGGAATGATTAATACATATAAGGAGGAGTGATATGGCAGAGATACAACCTACATCTTTCTCCGATGTTTATAATTTATTTTTGTCAAAATGTACAGATGATATGTATATGGAATTGACAGAAGAAGATACTGAAAAATTGTTACAGAAACTATTAGTTGATGCTATTCATTGGTTTGAATTTCCTAGACAAAATTTAAATGATTATGATTTAGTTTCTGAAACTTTTAATATAGAACTAACAAGTGAAGAAGCAAATATAATTGCTACTTATATGGTTATGGAATGGCTTGGTCAACAATTAGCCCATATCGACCTTGTTAGAGAATTATATAGTGGTAGTGATTTTAAATTTACATCTCAAGCTAATCATATGGAAAAGTTGAGAATATTGCGTGAGCAATATAAGCAAGAAGGTTTCCATTTACAAAGATTATACAAAAGACGTAAATTTGTTCCATCTGAAGGAAAGCATTATTCTACTATGGCACTACTTGCTAGGAATGATATAAACAATCCGGTAGATTACGATGATTTGTACAAGAAACTTGACGAATAATTCGTTAAATATTGTTATTACTGACCAAGCAAAAAATAATTTTGAACGCTTACGTAATCAAATCTTTAAACTACTTCCTAATAGAGAAGAAGGTATTGACTGGGTTAGACCTTTAGATACTATTGTAGTAGAAGTATGTGGTATGTATAAAATATTTACAGAACAACAAGATTTGGTATTTTCTTTATTATGCAAGTTAGAAGGATTATATGAACTAACTGATTATGAAAATTTTGGTTTGTTTCGTAGAACTATTTTTGAATGTTTAAATCTTCTAACTGAGATTGAAAAAAGATGTTAGATAGAAGCGGTTTAAATGCACGACTTACTTATCGCGGCGGGCAGCGTCAAGAAAGCCGCATGCAACAAGGGAAAGAGAGAGCACTCAAAAGATCGTTAATATACTCTTATCAAGCTTGTACTATTCAGCTTGCTGATGGTAGAGAATTTCGTGCATTAATTAACCCAGTAAAAAATTCAGAAGATAAAGATTTAAAACAAATTTCTATACCATATAAAGATATTTGTTTAAATGGCACTCCAAATGGAAAACGTTCAGAAGATGAACAGGTTATTGGTTTAAAGTCAGGCGATGTTTTTATTTGGAAAGAAACTAATACTCATTGGCTCGTTTACTTGGAGCATATTGAAGAAGATGCATATTTCAGAGGTTATATTATTAGATGTGACCAATGGATTATGGTTGATAATGTTAAGTATTGGGTTCATGTAAGGTCTTCTGTAGAAACTGCATTAGATTGGAATATACAGCATAATATCATTAGAAACAATCCTAATTATCATATTATAATGTATCTTACAAGAAATCAGCAGACAGATGATTATTTCCATAGATTTACAAAAATTAAAGTCGGTCAAGTAGAAAATACTTGGGAAGGCGGAGAGCATTTTAAGAATTGGGAAGTTATAGGTAGAAATCCTTATAAAGGCGATGGGGTTATGGAGTTGTATCTCAAAGAAGATTGGAGCAATACTATCGCGGAAGAGGAAGAAGCGGCTAAAGCAGAGGCGGAAACAGTAACTACTGAGGAGCCTCAGGAGCAGGTTCCCGCACCATATATTGATGGACCAAGTGAAGTTGATGTATATTCTGTTTTTACACTTGAATTAAAGAATGTTGATGATTATACTCAAACTTGGAGTATAGATAATCCTAAAAAGGCAATGTTTGTTACGTCAATGATAACTCAAGATACAGTTGGTGTTAAAGTATTATCTGGTAAATCTTGTACATTTATAGTCAGCTATGGAGATTTAAATAAAGAGATTAAAGTAAAATCTCTATGAGAATAAAGGAGAATAAAGGATATGAGAAGAGATGCAATTTGTAAATGTAAATCTTCTTTTCTCTCTTGTGAAAAGGATATAGAAAAAATTTTAAAAAAGCTATTCGTTGAAAGTCATCCATATAGTGAAGATTTAAGACGGCTTTTAGTTATAAATACTAAAGATTGTTTAGATAATAAAACAAGTGAAGTATATAATAGTTATCTTCAAAAAGCTACTTTACCTTATTTAGTAGAGCATGGTTATATTAAAATAGTTCCTAAGATGCTATTGCCTGAACATGAAGAAATTAAATCTTATATTATTATTTCATTTGATAACTTTACTCAAAGTAGCAATCCTCAATTTAGAGATTGCGTAGTACACTTTGATATTATTTGTCATACTGATTATTGGGATTTAGGTGATTATAGATTAAGACCTTTTAAGATTGCGGGAATTATAGATGGTTTACTTGATGAAAGTAGGCTATCTGGAATTGGTACATTCCAGTTTATAGGGTGCAATGAGCTAATCCTTAATGAAGAGTTCTCTGGATATTCTTTAATGTTTGCTGCTGTTCATGGCAGTGATGATTGGATTGAAGATAAAGAATGATAGATAGTGTTGTATTACAAACTGGAGCAGAAATACCATTTCCGCAAGGTAAATTAATTATCCATCCTCCTAATTTATATGAAATTGGTTTAATTGGCGGTGAGACTGTCTTATGGAGTGCATGTGACGTGCTCACCGCAGATAAAAAATCTTTAATAGATGTGGACAAAAAAGTTTTAGATAACATTAGTAATTTTGATATTATAATGTCAATAATGTCAGATAAAGATAGTAAAGTAAAAGAACAAGCTATAAATACAGTGAAATTATTTTCATTATTATTTCCAAGTTATATCTTTTCTTTACAGAAACAAAAAATAGTCTTTACCAAGGAAGACCAAGTAGGTTATTTAGATGCAACAAATATAGATTTGTTCCAGCAGATAATAAAACAATTATTTGTCTTGAGTAAAACTAAAGGTGAAGATTATAAACCTGCTAATAAAAGGGCAGAAGAATTAGCGGCGAAGATGATGAAGGGACGTAATAAAGCGGCAGCCTCAAAACCTAAAACCGCCCAACTTAATATTATAGATAGATATATATCTATTTTAGCAGTTGGTGAAAAGAAAAATCAAACAGATATCTGTAAACTTACAGTATATCAATTATTTGATGAGTTTGAAAGATTTCAATTAAATGCTAGTTATGAAACTAATATCAAAGCTAGACTTGCTGGAGCTACTGATTTGGAAGATCCAGTAGATTGGATGAAAGATTTACAAACTAAAGAAAATTAAACGTGTTTAAAAATTAAGGAGGAAAAAAATATGGCTAATATTCTAGCACAGAGATTCGGTGTTCGTGAAATCTGTAACGTAGTATTTAAAGCTAAAGCTCCTATGACAATTGGTAATACTACATTCCAGAAAGGACAACCTGTTCTTTATATGGATACAGCTAAAGCTTCCACACTTGAAGGTTCATCTACTACAGTATATGCTACTGGTGGTAGAGGTAATACTAGATTGATTGCTTGGGAAGGTGAAAAGCAACTTACATTTACTGTTGAAGATGCATTACTTTCTCCTATTTCATTTGCAATGCTTTCTGGTGCTGGACTTCTTGGTGGAGAAAAGACAGATAAGTATGTACATGTACATACTACATCTTATGCAGTTGTATCAAAAACAAACAGCACTGCTACTATTGATTTAGCAGAAGCACTTCCTGAAGATGATTACATTTGTCCTGATGCTCCTATTTTCATTATGAAAACTGCAGCTGATGGTGCAATTTATGGTGAAGTATTAACCTGTGTTCAAGATGAAACATCAGTTCATGGTCTTACTTATGTAGCTGCAACTACTACAGTAGCAGCAAAGAAAGTATTAACTCTTGATTCTACTTCTGCAGCAAAAGTAAGCAATGGTGATACAGTATTTGTTGATTACTATATTGTAAAGCCAGAGAAAGATGTTGCTGAACTTCAAATTGATGCAGAACATTTTGGTGGATACTTCTATGTTGAAGCTGATACTCTTTATAGATTCCAAGAAGATGGACAGGATTATCCTGCTGTTATTACTCTTCCTAATGTAAAGATTCAGTCTAGCTTTACATTCTCTATGGCTTCAAGTGGCGATCCTTCTACATTCTCATTTACAATGGATGCATTCCCTGGATATACATACTTTAACAAAACTCGTAAAGTACTTTGTGTAATTCAAATAGTTGATGAAACTAATGCAGATGCAGGTATTAAGAGTGTAATGCGTCATGGAGAAAGTACAAGAATTATGTCTGAAGATGAAACAGTTGGAATGAAAGATTCACTTCCTAAAGATTTCATAGATAGTTCAGATATGTCATCTACTGCAGCACCTTATGTAACACATGTTGACAGTAAAGATGATACAGCTAATAGCTAATTAAAATTGAATATTAAAATTGTGGCGGAGGCGGCGTTGCTGCTTCCGCCATTTTTTGCGTTATATGAGGCGAAAGGAGGAAAAAGGATTGAGTGCTATTGGAGATTATATTTATTATACTTATTTTTGCTATGAAAAAGGGTATCATTCTAAAAATGCTCCACAAAGAAATTTTACTAAAGCATTTGATGCTTATAAAGTTTTTAATGATAAAATAAGAAGTATAAATAAAACTTTTCAAGGACTTGGCGATGCTCAAACTGCATATGAATATCAACAGGTATTAAATTTATATTCTGGTAGTAAATCTAAAGAAACGAATAGAATTGAAGTAGAGCAATATTTAACGAAACATTTAGAAGAGCAAATAGGACGAAAAATTTCTAATATAGATTTAAAAGGTATGGCAGTTGATGCTCCAATTGCTGTATTAGATAAAAAATATGCTGAAGCTTTAATACAATTAAAAAAGAAAGCAAATGATAGAGTAACTTTTGTAAATAATTTAAAGTTATTGTTAGAGGCAGCTGAAAATAATAAAGCTTTAATTGAATCGGTTATGACTGGTAATAAACCTTTAGAGTCTTTAGAAAATAGAATTACTATATTAAAAAATTTAATTAGTAAATTAGATGTTAATAAGCAAAATTTTTTAGATGGATATGAAGGTAAAAAAAATTCAGCAGAATATAGAGCTTTACAAAAGTTAGATAAGTTATTTAAAAATGGAGCAAATATTACAGGGTTTTATGAAAGACATGCAAAAGGTTCTGGAATATTAAATGAAATTTGGCATTTATTAAATACAGTAGTTTTACCACCTAGTGCAGAAATAGGTGAAGTTACAGAATATATAGTTTATGATATCCCTATAGTCGCGGAATATATTGGTCAAAAAAAGGTTATTGATACTTTAAGCGAAGGGGTTATAGGAGGAAGAAAATCTCAAACTGCTTTTAAAGTAGATGCAATTGATGACGTAGATAAATTTTTAAAAGAAAATAAACAATATCAGTTTTTAAATGTTGATGGAACTGGTTATATAGTAACAAATACACCTTTACAAGAAAAGATTGATGTTTCATTTTTGGTTGAAGATGTTAGTGGAAAATATAAAGAATTAAATGTATCAGTAAAGAACACTTCTAAATCTATTATTTATTTTATTCAAGAAGGTTCTTTATGGAATATGATAGCAAATGAAAATTATAATGATTTTATAAATCATTATATAAATGTAGTTGCTCCTAAAGTTAAAACTGAACAAAACTTTTTAGCTTTTCAATCTGAAAAAGATAAAGACCCTAGTATAAATCATATTGTTACAGTTGATTATGAAAAAGCTGTTAAAGAAAATGGTGGGAGATAT
>JAEIGA010007623.1_pt1 | contig 16416 bp, 14 predicted proteins | sample 9270691 | NCBI WGS metagenome assembly JAEIGA01 (sample SAMN17057246, study PRJNA624740) | gut metagenome | biome: biome; isolation source: fecal sample | host: Bos grunniens | place: China: Xizang | collected 2019
AAAGAGAGTTTCAAGAAGACATCCTTGGCAGAGACCTCTCCTGCCGAACTGCGTGGCTGGCTTGTGGCATTACCGGTTGCTTCCCCCTGGGAACTTTGTGTCCCCCCCTGCTGTGATTCCCCTTTCACAACCTCAATTGAAAGTTCTTTGGTGGTATATACCTTACCCCCTATAGTAGCTGATGCAGGGGAAATCTTTGCAGTTCCCTCACCAGTTGGCCTCATGATAAAGGTATAGCTTATCTCCAGCCTTTCACTCCTCTGTCCGTTGATTATCTGGGTACTCTGCATTCTGGACGGCGAAGGTCCTGCCAAAATTTCCGCACCTGTTACAACAGGTTTTACAAAATCTGACATTTCTCCGTCGGCAGTATATACTACCCTAAAAATCTCATCTGCTCCTACTACCCTTGGAGCATCTACTGTAAAAGTGTTCTGCGCAAAGGCAGTATAGCTTACCGTAAGCAATAATGCCAAAAACACCTTTTTCAAATATCTCATTGTCTTCTGTTTTTTATCACTTCCAATATTACCAGTTCTTCTCCTTCTGCTTTGATTTCAGAGCCTTTGCTTTCTCTTCCTTCACCTTCTCCTGAGTCTGGTTCTCCTTTTCCTGCATTGCCTGCAACATCTGTTCAGCTGCCTGAGGTGTTATCTTTGGCTGCTGTCCATTTTGTGGCTGGTTCTGCTGGTCCTGCTTGTCATTGTCGGGATTATTGTTCTCCTTATTATCCTGATTCTGGTTCTGGTCCTGCTGCTGGTCCTGATTATTCTGCTGCTGGTCCTGATTCTGGTCCTGGTTCTGCTGTTGTTGTTGTTGCTGCTGGTTCTGGTCCTGATTCTGCTGATCCTCCAGTTTCTTCTTTGCATAAATGTAATTCTCGCGAGTAAGGTCATCCGAAGGATTTCTCCTCAACGCGTTCTTATATGCATCCACAGCCTCCTGATATCTTTTCTGCTCCAACAGGGAATTGCCCAGATTATGATAATAATCAGAAGATACACTCTTCTTTTCCACCTCTACAGAACCTTTTTTCCAATCTACATTTACAGGTATCCTTGAGATGGTATCTCCCAGTTTTGCGTATATCAATTCAGCATTTGCAGCATCTTCCTGCTGCATAAGGGTATTTGCAAGGTTATAGTTGCCCGCAACAGACATGGAATCCTTTATAAGAGCCTTGCGGTATTCAACCTCTGCCTCTTTAAAATTGCCCTCCTTATAGAATCTGTTTCCTTGCCTTACCTCTTTCTTGTCTGTCTGGGCATATGATGAAACAGCAGAAATTCCAAGAAGCAAAACGACAGCAAACATCTTCCTACCAACCCTCATCCTTCCAACAAGGAACTCCAACAGGAAAAACACCAATGCTATACCAAAGAAATACATATACTGCTCTTCAAAATCTTCAAATACTATTGAGTTGAACTGCTGCTCCTGCAGCTCCTTAAGTTCATCTATAATTGGATTGAGTCCGAATTCGGTATTTCCGGCACGAATATAAGCACCCTCTCCTGCTGCTGCAACTTCTTCCAGAATTTTTTCATCCAGTTTTGTTACAACAATATTCCCCTCCTTGTCCTTCATCAGTTCACCATCGGGGCCATATGGAATAGGTTTTCCTTCTGGAGAGCCTACACCTATACAAAATACCCTTATACCAACCTCTGCCGCCATTCTGGCTGCCTCCACCGGATCATCCTCATGGTTCTCACCATCGGTAATAAGTATGATTGCCTTGTTGTTTTCCTGCATTTGGGCCTCGCTGCTGAAACTTTTTATGGCAGTATTGATAGCATCACCCAAAGCTGTTCCCTGCACCGGTACTGACTCAGTTCCTATAGTATTCAAGAATATCTTGGCTGAAACATAGTCTGTGGTTATAGGAAGCTGTACAAACGACTGCCCTGCAAATACTATAAGACCTATCCTGTCTCCATGCATCTTGTCAACAAGACGCGATATTGCCAGTTTGGCCCTCTCCAGCCTGTTTGGCGAGTAATCCTGGGCCAGCATTGAATTGGACACATCCAATGCAATCATTATCTCCGCCCCTTTACGGGTACTCTCCTTAATCTTGGCACCCATCTGCGGTCTGGCCAGACCTATTGCAAAAAAGAACCAGGCAACAGCAAAGAAGGAGATCCTTACCCACCCCTTTGCCTTGGAACGCCATGGCATAAGCGCAGCCATAAGTTGCGGTGATCCGAACTTTGCAATTTTTCTGTTCCTCTCTTTGCGGAACAATGCATATCCCACAAAAAAGAATGGGATAAGCAATATAAGCAATAAATATTGAGCCTGTGCAAAATGTATCATCTCTACTCCTTTTTATTCCGTACTAATCCGGAATCTGCTTTGTAACAAACATCCTCAACACCAATTCCAATACCAGAGCTGCAAGGGCAACAAGAGCAAATCTCATGAACAGCTCCTTGTATATAGGAAAACTGTCTACCAGGGTCTTGTTCTTCTCCATCTTGTTTATCTCCCCATAAATCTCCAGCAGTTTGGAATTGTCGGTTGCCCTAAAGTATTTGCCTTCGGTCTGCTGGGCAATATCCTGCAACAGCTGTTCATCTATCTGTACCTCAACCTGCTGTATATCCACGCCAAATGGAGTCATTACCGGATATGGGGCAGTCCCTTCAGCTCCAACTCCAATTGTATATACCCTTATGCCATATGTCTTGGCTATCTCTGCCGCCATCTGCGGAGATATTTCACCGGAGTTGTTCACACCGTCTGTAAGGAGAATCACTACGCGGCTCTTTGCCTGTGAATCCTTGAGCCTTGCAACTGCAGTTGCCAAGCCGTTGCCAATTGCTGTTCCATCCTCAATTATACCGCACTCTATCTCCTTGAGCAGGTTGATTAGGGTTACCCTGTCGGTAGTAAGGGGAGCCTGTGTATAGCTTTCTCCTGCAAATACCACAACACCTATCCTGTCCGAAGGCCTCTCTGCAATGAACTGTATTGCAATGTCCTTTGCAGCACCTATTCTGTCGGGAACAAAGTCCCTGGCCAGCATACTGGTAGAAACATCCAATGCCAGTACTATATCAATACCCTCGGTATCAATCCTTTCAAAGTTTGAAGAAGAACGCGGGCGGGCTATTGCCACAATAATTGCGGCAAGGGCAATTGTCCTCAATATAAACGGAAGATGCCTTGCAGCCTTCTTTAAACCGCCTCCCCTATATTTCCATGGAGTTACAGAAGAAACAGTAAGGTAAGGCCTCAGCCCTTTTGCTTCCCGATAGATATACAGCCCCACCACCGGAACAACCAGCAGCAACAGCCACAATAAATTTGGATACTCAAAAAACATTGCTACTTCTCCTCCCCTTTTTGTTTTTCATCCTCCAGTTCCTGTTCAAATGTAGAGTTCACAAACCTTACAGCCACAGGAATGGCATCCTCATTTTCCTGTACACCAGGAACATATTTTGCAAATTTTACAAGATCTGCCGTTTTGAAAAGCTCATCCAGCTCCCTGTAATATTTCTCCTCTATCTGCTTGTCTGAAAGGTTCTGCATAATCTCTGCAGAGGTCATCTCCATTGCTCCCACACCATATCGGCGCTCAATATACTCCCTTAATGTATCTGTAATTCCGGTATAGTAAAGCTTCTCCTTACCGTTCTGCCACAACTTCTCACTGCGGAGTTTGTCCAGAGCTCTCAAGGCAATGATATGAGGAGGGTCACTCACTATAGGCTTTCCAAAGAAATCCCTGTTTTCCCTCCTGTATCTGATATACCTGTACAGCAGATATACAGCCGCAACAACAAATATTCCAAGCAAAATCCATGGCAGCACCTCCTTGAATGTAATGGGATAACCTATCTGCCCCTTTATGGGATGCATCTCAAAATTTGCCGTATCTATCTGAATGTTCGTTACATCCAGGAACGGCGAATCCATATATATGGTATCTCCGTCGGGAGTAAATGCCACCATCAGGGGCAACTTGTAGTAGCCGCTGTCAAATGAGGTAAGAAGCAATCTGGCCTCCAGTTCCTTGATTCCGTTCTTTATGGATAGTGTATCCAGCTTATAATCGTGGATTACATCAACAGGAGCCTTTTCAGCCTCCACTATGGATGCATATGAAGCAAATACTACCTCCTGATCCTGCGGAACAGAAAAGACCGTACTCCATACAAACTGTTCACCTACCAGAATTGAGTCCTTGGACAAAGTTGAACTCTTTACCTCAAGCCACTGGGGTACAGATATGGGTATCATCTGCTCCTGTGCGGCAATTTTCCCGCCCAACAACATCAGAACCACATACAATATCATAGAAAATCTTTTCATCGGATTCTAAAAATTTATCGCTGGTTGAACAAAGCCATCAACCCCTTTACATAATCCTGGTCGGTACTTATGCTCACACTGTCTACCTTAAACTTGTTGAACAATGTCCTTGCATACTGGAATACCTCCTTGCTCCACTTGTTGTAATGAGCCCTTACCGCCTTGCTTGAGGTATCTACCCAAAGCTCTTCCCCGGTTTCAGCATCGTGCACCCTCACCAGACCTATATCTGGAATTTCCCTCTCCCTGGGATCATATATGTTTATTGCAGATATGTCGTGCCTGTTTACAGCAACCTTCAGTGCCTCCTCATAATTCGGTTTTCCTGCAGCATCAACATCCATAAGGTCGGACAACAGGAATGCGGTGCATTTCCTCTTAATGGCATTGGTAAGGAATCTCAGAGCCTCAGAAATGTTTGTACCCTTGGTCTGCGGTTCAAACTCAAGCAGCTCCCTTATTATCCTCAACAAATGGCTCCTTCCTTTTTTTGGCGGGATGAATTTCTCCACCTTGGAACTGAAGAACAATGCCCCAACCTTATCATTATTGGCAGATGCAGAAAAAGAGAGCACTGCAGCTATTTCTGCAAGCAGTTCCCTTTTTGTTTTTGTGGTAGTACCAAAGATTCCCGACGAACTCACATCAACCAGCAGCACTACGGTCATCTCCCTCTCCTCCTCAAATACCTTTACATATGGGGCACGCAGACGGGCAGTCACATTCCAGTCCATATTCCTCACATCATCCCCGAACTGGTACTCCCTCACCTCACTGAAAGCCATACCACGCCCTTTAAAGGCAGAGTGGTACTCTCCGGCAAAAATCTGGTGGGAAAGTGACTTTGTCTTTATCTCAATCTTCCTTACTTTCTTAAGCAATTCATTGTCCATTGCCTGATCCTCCACACACTATTATGGAACCTCAACAGTATTTATGATATCTGTAATGATATTCTCGGTGGTTATATTTTCAGCCTCAGCCTCATATGTAAGGCCAATCCTGTGTCTCAACACCTCATAGCACACTGCCCTTACATCTTCTGGAATCACATATCCCCTCCTCTTTATGAATGCATATGCCTTTGAAGCCATTGCCAGAGAGATGCTGGCACGTGGTGAAGCACCGTACTGGATAAGGTCCTGCAGCTTGCCCAAACCATACTCCTGCGGTGTTCTGGTTGCATATACAATGTCCACAATGTATTTTTCAATCTTCTCATCCATGTAAACATCCTTCACTACCTCACGGGCCCTTACAATATCCTCAGGCTTCAACACTGCAGACGCTTTAGGGAAACTTCTTGCATTATGCATCTTTATTATAAGTTTCTCCTCCTCTTTCTTGGGATAGTTCACAATAACCTTTAGCATAAAACGGTCTACCTGCGCCTCTGGAAGCGGATATGTACCCTCCTGCTCAACCGGGTTCTGCGTTGCCATTACAAGGAAAGGCTTTGGAAGCTTGTAGGTATTGTCACCAATAGTAACCTGTCTCTCCTGCATTGCCTCCAAAAGTGCAGACTGTACCTTTGCCGGAGAACGGTTAATCTCATCCGCAAGTACAAAGTTTGCAAATATAGGACCCTGCTTAACCTGGAACTGCTCGCTCTTCTGGCTATATATCATAGTTCCTATAACATCTGCAGGGAGCAGATCCGGTGTAAACTGTATCCTGCTGAATTTTGCATCCACTATATTTGCAAGAGTATTGATTGCCAATGTCTTTGCAAGACCCGGCATACCTTCGAGCAAAATGTGTCCATCTGCAAGCAGACCTATAAGGAGATTCTCCACAAGGTGCTTCTGACCAACTATAACCTTGTTCATCTCCATTGAAATGATATCCACAAAAGCACTCTCTTTCTGGATTCTCTCATTCAACTCCTTAATGTTAACAGTTTCCATACTTATATCTTAAATTTTTATAATTTTTTCCCAATCATTAAATTTGTTGCCGGATTTGGCGCAAGTTCCGGCCAATCCCTTTTTGCAACCTGCAAATTTACAATTTTTATGAGATATTTCATTTGTTTGTCATATAACGGTTCTGCATTCAGCGGATGGCAAATTCAGGAAAATGCCAACAGCGTACAGGCCGAACTCCAAAAAGCCCTCTCAACTCTCTTTAAAACTCCAATACAGGTAGTTGGAGCAGGAAGGACAGACACCGGTGTAAATGCCAGGAACTACATTGCCCACTTCGATTACAACGGCACCATTCCGTCTGAACCCCATACCGTTTACAAATTAAATGCCATTCTGCCAAAACAGATAAGCGTACACTCCGTATACCCGGTATCTGATCAGATGCATGCCCGTTTCAGCGCACTGAGCAGAACCTACAAGTACTATATACATACAGAAAAAGACCCGTTTTGTTCTGAATTTTCTTACTTTGTTCCTGCCCGCAAACTGAATTTTGAAAAAATGAATCTGGCATGCCAATATTTTTTGGGCGAACAGGATTTCAGCAGTCTGGAAAAAGTGAATGGAGGGAACAAAACCTCAATATGCAATGTAACCCACGCCAGCTGGGAACCCATTGGCAACGATATTCCAACCCAATATGTATTTACAGTTACGGCAAACCGCTTCCTGCGCAATATGGTAAGGGCAATGGTCGGATCACTGCTTGATGTGGGCTCAGGCAAAAGGGAACCTGAATGGATAAAGGAAATGCTTGCCCGGAAAAACCGAAGCGCTGCAGGCCACTCTGTTCCGGGAAATGCCCTTTTTCTTGTAAATGTGGAGTATCCTGTTGAGGCCTGAACAGCCCCACACAAATCTATTTTAATTTGAAAACATATGTGATTGTCCCTTCCTGTACAGTTGCAGCAGTGGCACTCACATTAAACTGTGCCTTCATGGCAGCTTCTTCCGCAGCATCCCAAAGGGTTTTGTCCTGAACCGTAGTTCCTGCAACACCAGGGGTTGCACCAAGCACCTTACCGTACTGGTCCACCAGAATCCTCACCACGACCTTGCCGGCTTTGTTCACCGTATACTCAGGGAACGGAAGTGCTCCCACTGTATTGCGTCCCTGCAAACGGGCTGTAGGTAAACCCTCTGTATCCCCAACACGGGTATTGCCCTCGGGATGGCCTGCTGCCAGGGCATTTGAAACCCTTTCTGCTGTTTGAGGAGCCAATGTATCACTCTTCTTGGAAGAGGCGGCCGAAAAAAGAGCCCTTTTGTTTATGGGTTTCGGACGTGGAGGTTCAGGTTTGGCCACATCACCCTCATTACCCATTGTTACCTCCTCTGTCTGAACCGGTTTCGCTCCAGCTTCCTGAGCTTGTGACTGTTGCACAAGCCGTACATCTGATTCAGGGGTTGCCCTCAATGCCTTGGGCTCATTTCCAGCCTTAACTTCAATGGGTTTTGGAGGTTCAGGCTCCATGGTAAAATCCAGCAGGATTATGGAGTTGTCGGGAAGAGTATATTCAGGTTCAAGGGGCACATTAAAGAAAATGAGAAACAGGGCTGCGTGGGCAGCAACAGTGAGTGAAAGACCAACCTTGCGGCCCTTCCTCTCATTTTTGCGGTTGCTCTCTTCAGTCCTGTTCATAAGAAATTTTACTGCTTCCTCTCTGCAGCCGGAATATTAAGGCAAGAGTGTGCCTTACTCCGGCGAAGTTGCCAGAATAACCTTATACTTGTTTCTCTTCCCTATGTTCATCATGTTCACCACCTGTTCAATAGGGACTGTCTTGTCTGCATAAATGGAAAAGGTAGGATCCTCGCTCTCCTGCAGAAGCTCCTGCAAACGTGGCTCAACCTCATCCATCCTCACCGGTTTCCTGTTGCCGTTAATATGGTATGAGAAAGTATTCTTGTCTGTATAGTGTTTTATGGAAACACTCACCTGCTGTTTTGCAGAAATCTGGTTTGTACTTTTGGGCAACAGCAATTTAAGCGCATTGGGATTTATAAGGGTAGAAGTAACCAGAAAGAAAATGAGCAGCAGGAACACTATGTCTGTCATTGAAGACATGCTGAACCCGGCTTCTACCTTTGCCCTTTGTTTTATAGCCATAACTCAAATGCTTTTATACGGTTACTGTTTGTTGGCAGGCTCGTGCAGCATATCCATAAACTCCACAGTGGTATTCTCCATCTTGAACACAACATCAGACACCTGTGATGTAAGGAAATTGTACCCGAAATAAGCCATAATACCAACAATTAGTCCTGCAACAGTTGTAACCATTGCAGTATATATTCCTCCCGACAGCAAAGTGATGTCTATATTGTTCCCTGCCTGCGCCATATTGAAAAATGCCTGCACCATTCCCATAACGGTACCAAGGAAACCTATCATAGGTGCACCACCGGCAATTGTGGCAAGCATAGGAAGACCTTTCTCCAGACGGGCAACCTCAACATTACCCATATTCTCCACCGCTGTCTGGATATCCTGCAAAGGACGTCCCATTCTCTCAATACCCTTCTCCACAAGTCTGGCAACAGGGGTATCGGTCTGCTGGCAAAGGGCTATTGCAGACTTTATCTTCCCGCTGTGAATATGGTCCCTTATATCCTTCATAAAGTTTGCATCCACCTTGGTAGCCTTGCGGATTGCCCACCATTTCATTCCGAACATATAAATGGTAACTATTGAAAGCAGGAAAAGGGGAATCATAAGCCATCCCCCCTTGAATGCCATATCTATAAGTGAAAAGTTCAATTCTGTCTGTGCAACCGCCTCTGCAGCAACATCTGCCTGTAAAAGTGTAATTAGCATATCATGAAAATTTTTTAGGTGCGCAAAAATAAAGATAATTAACGGAAAATCCTACTCATAACGGAGAGCCTCTATAGGGTCGAGCCGGGATGCCTTTACAGCCGGAATATACCCGCTGGCAATACCCACAACCAGACATACCGCCAATGCCGCAAATATCCACAACCACGGTATAATGAATGAAGCCCCCATTGCCAGGGCAACAACATTTCCAACCATTATTCCCATAACAATACCAAGCATGCACCCTATCTGGCTTATAACCACAGACTCAAACAGGAACTGCTCCTTTATGGTTTTGGCAGATGCCCCAAGTGCCTTACGAGTACCTATCTCCCTTGTCCGTTCCTTAACGGAAACCAGCATTATATTCATGAGCCCTACAGCTGCACCAAGAAGTGTTATGAGCCCAATCACGGCAGATGCCAGTGTTATAACCCCCATTACATTGGAGAGTTCTTCCATCATGGCCTCACTGCTGCTGATACGGAAATCTGTTTCGTCTATAGGTGACAGACGCCTTACCGAACGCATCAACTGTTCCGCTTTTCCTTTATAGTCTGCTCCCGGCTCAAGATCCTTGGGTACAATGCCAATTGTAAAGGAGGTGCCATCACCAATAAAATGTACTCTTGCCACAGATTCCGGTATAATTACCATACTGTCTGCACTTCCTCCAAAAGAAGAACCTACAGACTCTGTAATACCCACTATCTCAAGCCTTACCCCCTCAATGGAAATTATTTTTCCCACAGGATCTTCATTGGCATTGAACAGCTCCTTTACAATACCATTACCTACAACACACACATAAGAGACCATTTTTATATCATTCTCATTTATCCCCCTTCCCGACGCAATACCGGTGTTTATGACATTGAGGTAGTTTTCATCTGCCGCCATAACCCTTGCCGTAGGATTTGTGCTCACCCCCGCATATTTTACAGTTGCATTTGACAAAGCCCTGGAATAGACAGAAACCAGACAGTTTTCCCTGAAATTCTCCTTGAACATCCTGGCCTGGTTATATGAAATGGCCATACTGTTGCGCACTCTGGAACGGATACCCCCTTCCACAGAATAATATTTTGGAACAATTGAAAATGTTGTGGTGCCGAACTTCTCAAAACTGGAGAAAACCTCCCTCTTGAGGGCATCTGTGGCTGTAAGTATCCCCACCAGCGAAGTAATTCCCACAGCTATAATGAAAATTGTGAGCAAAGATCTGAGCCTGTTGCTCTTTATGGATTTCAATGCCACACTTATATTCTCCCTCACAAGAGGTGATATGCCAATTTTATTTACCACTCCTGAAACTCTCCATAAATTATTGGGTAAATGTAGGAAAATCTGTTGGATTAACATAACTTTGCGCCCTATTTTTACTTCATATAATGAGAGAGAACAACAACAACAAACGTACCAGTACCAGAGGTACAGGACGTACAGGTAACGCAGGCTCAACTTTCGGAAGAAAGCCTGCAAGACGCTACTCAGCCGCAGAAGGCTCAGTTTATGGCTCAGCTGATGAGAGCTCAGCAAAGCGTGGATATTCATCAAGGGACTCCAGAGGTTCAAAACCTGCAGGCAAACCATTCAGGGATGAGAAACCTTTCGGTAAAGATTCAAGAGGTGGCAAGCCTTTTGGAAAAGAGGCCAGAGGTGGAAAACCTTTTGGAAAATCACAGGGAGAAAAACCTTATGGCAAATCTGCAGCAGGCAGATCATTTGACAAAGGTGGCAACTCCTTTGGAAGAGGTGCAAAAGGAAACTTCCGCGAAGAGAGGGATTTTGAAGAGAGGGGCAACAGAAGCTTTGGCGAGAGGGAGTTTACCGGCAAGAGAGCTTACGGAATGGTAGGCAAAACCCTTGAGGAGAGAAAGAACTACAGAGGAGTACAGAACTACACCCCTACCCAGCGTGCCCCTAAGGCAAAGGCTGATGAGGGAGTAAGGCTGAACAAATATATTGCAAACTCGGGAATTTGCTCAAGACGTGAGGCAGACGACTACATTACAGCCGGTCTTGTAAGTGTAAACGGCGTTACAATTACAGAACTTGGAACAAGAGTTTACCCTAATGATGTTGTAAGATTCAACGATGAGCGCATCAAAGGTGAGCAGAAAGTTTACATTGTAATGAACAAACCGAAGGATTTTGTAACTACAGTAAGCGATCCTCACGCTGAGAGAACCGTAATGCAGCTTGTAGAGGGAAAATGTGCAGAGAGAGTTTACCCTGTAGGAAGACTGGACAAAGCTACCACAGGTGTACTTCTTCTTACCAATGATGGAGAGCTTGCAGACAAGCTTACCCACCCTTCTTTTGAGAAAAAGAAAATCTACCACGTATTCCTTGACAAAAACTTCAAGCGCCCCGATATGGATGCCCTTCTTGAGGGTGTAAAACTTGAGGACGGCTTTATCCAGGCAGATGCAATCTCATACATAGACGGAGACCAGGCACAGGTAGGAGTTGAGATCCACTCAGGCAGAAACAGGATTGTGAGAAGAATGTTTGAGCACTTCGGCTACAAGGTAAAGAAACTCGACCGCGTATACTTTGCCGGCCTTACCAAAAAGAACCTCAGAAGAGGCCAGTGGAGATTCCTTACAGACCTAGAGGTTTCAATGTTGAAAATGGGTTCATTTGAGTAAATCCCTGCCATAGCTATGGAAATCGAAAACGGAATGGACCAGATAAACAAAGCTGGTTTTGTAAACATAATAGGTAATCCCAACGTTGGAAAATCCACCCTTATGAATGCACTTGTAGGGGAAAAACTCTCCATCGTTACCGCCAAGGCCCAGACTACAAGACACCGTATTATGGGTATTGTAAACGGAGAGGACTACCAGATTGTATTCTCCGATACTCCAGGCATCCTCAAACCCAACTACATGCTCCAGGAGAGCATGATGGACTTTGTGGAGACAGCCATTGGCGATGCGGACATTATCCTTTATGTAACCGATGTTGTTGAGAAAACCGACAAGAATATTGAGTACATAGAGAAGCTCAACAAAGTTGAATGTCCTGTAATCATTGCCATAAACAAGATAGACGAGACAAAACAGGAGAAAGTAATTGAACTTGTGGAGAAATGGCATGCCACTGTGCCAAAAGCGGAGATACTCCCTATCTCTGCCCTCAACAAATTCAATGTGGATATCCTGCTCAACAGACTTGTGGAACTGCTTCCAAAACAGCACGCCTGGTATGACCGCGATGTCTTCACCGACAAATCAATGCGCTTCTTTGCCTCTGAAATAATAAGGGAGAAGATTCTCCTCAACTACAACAAGGAGATCCCTTACTGCACAGAGGTAGTGATTGACGCATTTGAGGAAAATGAGGAGATCTACAACATAAGTGCAATAATAAATGTAATAAGGGAATCACAGAAAGGAATCATCATAGGACCTAAAGGACTTGCCCTCAAACGGGTAGGTACCCAGGCCCGCAAGGATATGGAGAAATTCTTTGAAAAGAAAGTATTCCTTAAGATGTTTGTAAAGGTTAATCCGGACTGGAGAGAGAGCAAAAAGGAACTCAAGAAGTTCGGCTACATATACTAAAATGAAGAGGGCCACACTGAGAGGCCCTCTTTATTTTATATCTTCTCAAGCGAAAACATCTTCTCAAAATCTCTCAGCACACCGCCCATCCGCTTTTCATCCGTATTGTAAAGAGTATCTGCCGTTGTCCTGTAACACTCCTCCCTCCTTTCCATAAGAGCATCAATCGAAGCAGACATCTCCTCCTCAGATTTTCCGGCAAGCAGAGGCCTGCGGGAGTTGTTCTTCATAAGACGTGACATGAGAACCTCTTTTGAGCATTGCAGATACACGCAGCTGGTATTTATTTTTATAACCTCTGCGCTTGGCGCATATGTTACCGTACCACCTCCAAGAGCAAGGACAAGTGTATAAGGTTCTTTGGAACTGAGATAATTGTACTCCTCCACAATCTCCTGCAATGAAGCACACTCCTCCTGCCTGAACCACTCCTCCCCTTTTTTCTCAAAGATTGTGGAGACACTCATGGCCCATTTTGCCTCTATGTAATCGTCCAGATCTATAAACCTGCAGTTGTATGCTGTCGCCAGCCCCCTTCCCAGAGTGCTTTTTCCACAACCCATAAAACCGCATAGAGTAATTATCATTTCCTTCCCGATAAATTATCAAAACAATGTGGGCTCATCAAATTCCACTGTGCTCCCCGGTGCAAATCCCTCTACCTGCACATTTGTCCCCTCTACTGAAGGTTCTTCAGTATTCTCTGCATCCGCATCGCTGTCGGGAAGATTGTCCTCTTCCTTCTGCAACGGTTCAATGAATTTTACACTCTCCACCTCAAATGCTGTAGCACGCTTGCCTTTGGCCTTGAAACCTTTCTTGCCTATGAACTCCTCCACATCAATTGCTTCAGCCTCCCTCTTGGCATGCTTCCCTCCAAAAGTGATGAGTGCTTGTGGATGTGCATCTTCCGAGAGTTCCACAAATCTTGAACCTGGAGCTTCAGAAACAAACAGTACCGGAACATTGTCACTAGGTTCGAATGAGAACCTCTTTATATAATGGAATCCAGTTTCTCCATCTATATATATGGCACTGCAAGTCTTCTGTACATCCAGTTTTTCCACCTTGAGGATATCTCCCTGATATCTGTTGCTCAAGTCGAAATTGGTGGTATAGAATGTACCGTCCTTGCAGATTACCAGAATACGGTCACCACTCTGGAATTCTCCAAGCAGCACTCCGCGTGCATCTTCATTCAGACGGTTGATGTCGGTATCGAACCATACAGGTTTGCCACCTATTGTGGATTTGCCTTTTGATTTCAGCTGTATCTTGTGCAAAGGGTTACGGGAAAGTATATTACCCATAGATGCCCTTCCTTTTACCGCCAGTTCCGCAAAGTCATACTCAAAGATGAGTTTCTTTAGTTTAGGACGCGGCTTGAGGAATACTTTCAACACCTCGGCTTCTCCGTTAGGGTTAGCGGAGAACCACACTATTGAAGAATCAGGCTTGCCCTGTGTAAGGTCATACCATTTGTCCCTGGTTACTGAAGTAACAGAAAACCTTTTGGCATAAACCGTTCCTGTAGAACCGTCTGCAGAGTATTTGCCGTCCTTATAAACCACATTGTATATGGTACGGGCATCATTCTTTACAAACACTGCCGCATGCAATATATCCTTGCCCACAAATGCCTTGTTCTGCACTTTGGTTACAATATATTTTCCGTTCTTGAGGAAGACAATTATATCGTCTATATCCGAACATTCGCACAGATATTCGGCATTCTCATCTTTCTTGAGGTCTGTACCTACAAAGCCCTCCGGGCGGTTTACATACAATTTTGCATTTGCCACAACCACCTTGGTAGCCTCTATGGTTTCAAAATTGCTTATCTCGGTTAGCCTTGGATATTTTGCCCCGTATTTCTTCTTCAGTCTCTGGAAGTATGCAATTGCATACTCAACCAGATGGGCAAGGTTGTGCTGTACAACCTTCATCTCCTCCTCCAGCTTGGCTATCTTTTCATCAACGGCCTTTACATCAAACTTGGAGATTTTACGTACCGGTTTCTCAACAAGTTTAAGGATATCTTCCATTATTATGGGACGGTGCACCAGGTGCTGGAACTCAAGCATCCTCTTGTGGACATCCTCCAGCTGCTCCTCCCATGTCCTGGCATCCTGTTCCAGGATACGGTATACCTTGTTTTCAAAGAATATCTTCTCCAACGAGAAATAATGCCACTCATTCTCCAGCTCAGCCAACCTTATTTCCAACTCCCTGCGCAAAAGTTCCTTTGTATAGTCCGCGCTATATCGCAATATCTCATCAACACCTATAAAGTGAGGATGTTTCTCCATAATTACGCATGAGTTTGGAGAAATTGATACCTCGCAATCTGTAAATGCATAAAGGGCGTCTATGGTTTTGTCGGGAGATATGTCATTGTGCAGATGGATCACAATCTCTGCATTTGCCGCAGTGTTGTCATCCACCTTCTTTATCTTTATTTTCCCCTTGTCGTTTGCCTTAAGGATACTTTCTATCAGCACAGATGTACTTTTGCCAAACGGTATCTCGGTAATTACAAGGGTTTTCTTGTCCAATTTTGAGATTTTTGCCCTCACCTTTACTGCCCCGCCGCGCAAACCGCGGTTGTATTTGCTGCAGTCTACAAGTCCCCCTGTAGGGAAATCGGGATAGAGTTCAAATTCCTCCCCTTTGTAATGGGCAATGGCTGCGTCTATAACTTCATTGAAATTGTGGGGCAGAATTTTGGATGCAAGACCTACAGCAATACCCTCAACACCCTGAACAAGCAACAGAGGGAATTTTACCGGAAGGTTCACAGGCTCCTGGTTTCTTCCGTCGTATGAATTCATCCACTCGGTAGTCTTGGGATTGAATACCACCTCTTTTGCAAACTCGCTCAGACGTGCCTCAATGTATCGTGGTGCAGCTGCACTGTCTCCAGTGAGGATATTACCCCAGTTTCCCTGGCAATCCACAAGCAGATCCTTCTGACCCAACTGCACCAATGCATCTCCAATGGATGCGTCTCCATGGGGATGATACTGCATGGTCTGGCCAATGATATTTGCCACCTTGTTGAAACGTCCGTCATCGATATTCTTCATTGCGTGCATTATACGTCTCTGTACTGGCTTGAAACCGTCAGAGATGTGCGGTACAGCACGCTCCAGAATTACATATGATGCATAATCGAGGAACCAGTCCTTATACATTCCGGAGAGCTTGTATTTGTTCTCCCCGTCTTGTATCAGTTTGCCGTATTTTCCGGTACCTTCACCCTGCCCATCCAGTATCTCTTCTACTGCATCCTCTCTATCAACAACTTCGTCTTCCTGCATAACTTTATTGTTTACTTGTCTTATTTTATTATCCTGAAGAATGTTTCCAAAAGTGGAAAATTAAGGCTTGCGCAGTTGAGGGACCGGAGTTTACTTGGGTAAATGAGGATTTCCTTAACAAGCGTAACGCAAATTTTGCCTTTTGGAAACATTCTTTATATGAAATCCTCCCTGTTGCGGATATCCCTTATCCTCAACTGCAGGTTTGCAATTCCCCTGTAATAATTCTCCGCTATCGAATAGCATATATCCACAGGATTGCCACCCTGCATATGGCTGAAATGCTCGCTCTTATTGAAGGCTATTGCAGAAATGTGCCTGTACGGCTCATCTTCCTGAAGAAGTTCAAGCTTAAGGTGTCCGTTGTCGCTTCCCACACTCCTTCCGTTGCCGTTGTCGTATACGTTCTCTGTAACAAAAACCGGAGAGCTGTTGCCCGGACCGAACGG
>JAEIGA010007624.1_pt1 | contig 16416 bp, 18 predicted proteins | sample 9270691 | NCBI WGS metagenome assembly JAEIGA01 (sample SAMN17057246, study PRJNA624740) | gut metagenome | biome: biome; isolation source: fecal sample | host: Bos grunniens | place: China: Xizang | collected 2019
CGTAGCGGTCAATATACTTCTGATACTTTTCCTGAATTTGACGTTCCAGTCTGTCTTTCTGTTCTTCCTTCAAACGCAGTGATTCCTGAACCTGATCCATTTCCTTTTTATGTTCCTGGCGAAGTTCTTCCAAAGCCTGCTCTTTTTGAACTTCTTTCAATTCCAAACATTTGATCAATTCTTCAATCTTTTCGTCTTTTTCTTTTCCTGCTTTGATGAGTTTTGTCTTTTCTGCATATGCTTCTTCTTTCATAATCTGCACTTTGTTCAAGACGTCTTCCTTGTCAAAGCCCCCCATCAAGGTACCTTTAAAAATTTCATCTGCCATAATGATTTACTCCCTTCTAATTACCCAAATTTACGATATCATTTCATGAATTATTTTAAATATTCAGCAATAACTTCCCAAACAGAATTATTTTGGAATCCAAGTTTCCAGCTTGCCACACCTGCCAAATGATACTCTTTGATTAATTTCATCTTTTCTGCAATAGACAAATTATCTTCTACCCAAATTGTATAAATTGCATTATCCCCTTCTAATGTAGCAATGTTCTGTCCAGAACCTTCATGCCAATATACATCCATTCCATTTTGTCTAATATAATTCTGTGCTCCATCCATTCCCAAAATTTCACTGGAAATACCACCGCCAAAAGATTCAATCCAAACGCGTGTATAGAATGGAATCGCATTGATTACTTTTTCTGCTGGAACACTTTTGAGCATATCTGTAATACCCTCTTTTACAAATCCGATGGATGCAACAGAACCTGCTTCTTCACTTCTTCCTGTATGCTCATCATATCCCATGATAATCACGTAGTCTGCCATAATTCCCTGCTCTTTGAAATTGTAACGACTGTTTCCTCTTGGAACTGGAACATCAATCGAAAATACCAACTGATTCAAACGGCAGGCAATCGAAAGTTCACGAATAAACTGCACATAATGAGGTGCCTGCGATACGGTAATACTTTCAAAGTCCAGATTGATACCATCCATATTTACGCGCTTTGCTTCCGCAATCAACTGTTCAATAATATGTTTTCTTGCTGCTGTATCAGACAAAAATGTCAAGGTATCTGTATTTGAACTAAAGTTATCAATCAAGCCCCAAACTTCTAAGCCTGCAGCATGTGCCTGTTCTACATAAGTTGCACTTGCCAGGGAAGAAATCGTTCCATCATTTTTAATAACAGAAAACCATGTTGGAGAAATCGTATTTAATCCCTGTGTTCCTTCTATTGCAGATTGCAACGTATTATTTGCATTCATGCTGGTAACTTGATGCCATGCAAGATTAATCTTATAATCTTTCTGAATACTTGTGTATTCTGGAAATTCCTTTTCAATAGTCAAAGAAACAGTTTCAGAATCAGAAAGATATTCATTTTCAATATATCCTGTGTAACCATCTTCCGTAGAAACTCTGGTCCAGTTTTCCATTGCTTCTTCTAAATACAAAACTTCGCCCTTTTCTACGTCATCAACAATAAGGCTCTTAATTCCACCCTTTTCGCGAATAGAAGCGTCTTTTTTCGCTTTCACAACCAAAACTTCCTGTGTTCCTGTATGAACAACAACTCTTGCTGGCTGTTCATAAACTTCATATTCCATCGCAGAAAATTCATTTACAAATTCCAAATCCACAAAAAAAGTATCTTCTGCTGTGTGTAAAATTATGTAGTCTGTATTTGTAGTGCCTTCGCTAGTGGTATAACTTTTTGTACCTGGAACAATTTCAATCACTTCTGTTGGAAGCGTATATAACATTCGTTCTCTCTTCTCATCCCAATAAAATCTACTGCTGATATACTTGCCAACAGTATCTTCATCCACATAGAAACGACCATCCATCAATTTCACTTTTTCTTCTGCCAACGTACCATTGACAATCAAAGCAGCTTCCTCATCGGACTGTAGCTGGAAATATTCTTTTCCATCCATTCTTTCATCCGATGGTGTGTATTTTTCAATCATCGATGAAATCACACCCACAATGGCAATCACAATAATTAAACAAGTAACTACTAAAACTGGTAAAATTTTTTTCTTCATATCGCACCCTCCTATTGTCCTCTATTATATCAACAGATTTCGTTTCCGTCATTATTTTCTTTGACATTTTTCATCATTTTTTTAATTATTTTGTAACTTTTATATAAAATGAAAGAGGCGCAAGCTCTGCAACACTTGCGCCAAAGTTTTCAAACACAGCACGTATTACTCTACAACCATCAAAACCAGACCGCAGGGAAACAATCTGACTCGACCAATTTGAAATAGAACGGAAGACCGCACCAAATAGAGGATTGTGCGATTACTATATGTGCATCGAGAACCTTTCAGGTAACCGTTCTATTATAAAAGTGCTCTATTCGATTAATTTGTTTTTACCGCATCAAATGCAACTCGCACAAGGCGACCATCATCATCTAATACGTAGTCTCTCATGTATGTACCTTCTTCAGCCACACGAAGTGCCTTTTCAATTTTTCTTGGTGTATTTGGACTTCCATCAATCCACAGGTCAATTCCTGCCTCGGCGTACGAAGCCAGCTCCTTTCGTAAAATAGCTCTTTGATTTTTACATTTTTTCCTCATGCTGATTCCAATGCGGATTGTTGTGATATATACCGCTTCCTCTCTTAAATTTTCAAAACCCAAATGGTTTTCGTGAAAAGATGACACCTCTCCCATGGTGTTCTTATATAAGACGACATTCAAAACCTTCTTATATAATTTAAAATTACTTAACTGCTAAGTATAGGGATTACTACAGCGAAACGCTGTAATGAAATGAAAATTCGTTACACGATTTTATCTTGATTTTATCTTAAGTGAGAAATCTCTGTCTGCATCTATGAACATATGCTTCGAAAGACGGGATAAGCAAAACAGCTACATAGAAAAATGAACCGTAAAAATGATGAAAAAACTATTTCCTGGCTAAAACCACTTCCTTCCTCATAAAATATTCCTAAAAAGATGTTTCAAACTGTCTTATGGAAAAATTCTATATCTTTTTAAAAACAAAAATGAGATATGGTATCAACTTTTCTATAATCATTATATACAAAACAAATTTTTTTTCAAGAAAAATATAGAAAAATAATGTATTGCTTTACATCTTTTCAATTTTAGGTATATAATATCATAGACGTCATATTTTTATGTAATTATAGCTTTGTCCCACCAAATAGTTACCCCAAAATATAATATAGAATAGAGGATGTGATATCTTGAAAATAGAAAAAATCAACGACAACCAAATCAAATGTACTTTAACTCGCGATGATTTAGCGGATCGCCAGCTGAAACTTAGCGAACTTGCTTATGGCACCGAAAAAGCCAAAAATCTGTTTCGCGATCTGATGTTACAGGCACAAGAAGAATATGGTTTCGAAGCCAACAATATGCCATTGATGATTGAAGCCATCCCAACTTCCGCAGAAAGCATTGTATTAATCGTGACCAAAGTGGATAATCCAGAAGAACTCGACTCACGTTTTTCCAAATTTGCACCATTATTAGAATCCGAAGAAGAAACCGAGGAAGATGCTCCTGCATCACCATTTCCAACGAACCTTCCTGGTGCAGACGATATTCTTGAATTATTCCAGAAACTTTGCGAACCAAAACGCAAACAGACTTCCGAATCCATAGATTCTACTCAGCCAATCCAGGAAATGAACGACGAAGAAAATGCGCAGGAAGAACAACCTTCCAAATCAAAGAAAAAACAAGAAGTCAAACTCGTTCGTCAGTTCCAATTCCATAACTTAGATGCCATCATCGCAGCCGCTAAGGGATTAAATGGATTCTACACAAGCAAAAATACATTGTATAAAGAAAAAAATCAAAAATATACGCTGATTCTCCATCAGGAACATACCGCTCCTGAAGATTTTAACCGAACCTGCAACATTCTCTCCGAATACGGAGCTGGAAAAGCAAGTTCCCCATCCAGAGAAGCTTATTTACTCGAACATGCCGAAATCATCATTGAAGACCAGGCATTACAGCAACTCCTTTTACTTGCATAAAGAAAGAGAACCCCCTGACCGTATCTGATATGTCAGGGGGTTCTCTTTTCAATATCAACTTCTATTTATCAAAATTAATTACTGTGCCAGATAATCGTTAATCTGATCCACTAATACATCAGCATTAATTCCATGTACGAAAGCAGCTTCTGCTAAAGATTCAGCCTGAGCAGATGGACAGCTAATACAGAACATACCAGCTTTCATCAGGATGATAGCAATGTTTGCATCTACTTTAAGCAAGTCTGCAATAATCATATCTTTTGTTACTTTCTTTTCCATGATTTATTTCCTCCTAAATATATTATACAGTCTCTTTCAACCGCCGACACTCATTATAATACGATTTCATGTCATACGCAACAAATTTTATAAACTATTTCTTCCTATCAAAGTACTCAAGAGCAAAACACATACGTATTTAGTCGCTCAAATGCCTCTACCACCAATTCATAAGGCACTGCCAAATTGATTCGAATGGAATCTGGGAAGAAAAATGGACGTCCATCCTGCCAAATCACTCCATACTTCTTGCCCTGTGCCAAAATTTCATCTAGCGTTTTTCCATGTTCCTTACACCATTTGCTACAATCAAGATATAACATATACGTTCCTTGTGGCTTCGCTAAGGTAACACCTTCCCAATGACTCACAATATAATCATATGCGTAATCGACGTTCTTTGTCAGCACTTGTTTCAACTCTTCAAGCCATTCTTCCCCTTCTGGCTTATATGCTCCAAGCAAGGCGTACATAGATAAGACATTCATATTGTTATAATGGCTCATCTGCGCGCATTTATTCACTCGATCTCGCAACATTTTATTATAAATCACATGATAAGATCCCACCAAGCCAGCTAAACTGAAAGTTTTTGATGGTGCATACACAGCAATCGTTCGATTTTTTGCATCTTCAGAAATACTTTGTGTTGGAATATGCTGATAGTCTGCCAAAGTCAAATCCGACCATATTTCATCAGAAATAACCACACAATCATTGTCACGATACACCTGCATTGCTTTTTCAATCTCCTCACGTTCCCATACACGTCCACTTGGATTATGAGGAGAACAGAAAATTGCACAGTGAATATTATTAGCTTTTATTTTTGCATCCATGTCCGCATAATCCATACGCCAAATGCCATGTTCATCTCTCACCAAATCACTGGTCACAATTTTTCTACCATTATCTTCCATACAATGTGTAAATCCAATATACACTGGAGACAACAATAAAACAGCCTCTCCTGGTGCTGTGAATGCCTGTAACGCAGAGGCTACGCATCCCAAAACACCATTTTCATATCCAATATGCTCCGCTAACAGTCCTTTCACACCATTTCTCTTCTTCTGCCACTGAATAATAGAATCAAAATATTCCTTTCTTGGGGTAAAATATCCAAACAAAGGATGTTTCAGGCGTTTCTCGATTTCCTCTACAATACTTGGCGCCGTTGCATAATTCATATCTGCAACCCACATTGGAATAGGAGAAAATCCTTCTTCTATTACAATTTGTTCCAAATCCACAATATCGATGGCAATCGCATCTTTTCCTTTTCGGTCTATTACTGAGGTAAAATCATACTTCATACAAAATTCTCCTTGTCTTCGTCTCTATAAAAACACTATTTTATATTGAAAAATTTGTCAAGCAGATAACGTAAAATGTTTAAATTTTGTACTTGTATTCTTTCACTTCTTATATTAGAATGAACATATAGCCAAAGGTCACTTATAGTCCTGGCTGATTCATATTTATTATTTCAAGGAGGATTTTATTATGGCATACGTTATTACTGATGAATGTGTATGTTGCGGAACATGCGCTGGTGAATGTCCAGTAGAAGCTATCAGCGAAGGCGATGGAAAATACGTTATCGATGCTGATACATGTGTAGAATGTGGAACATGTGCAGGTGTTTGCCCAACAGAAGCTATCGTTGAAGAATAATTTTCAGCTCAAACGACTGAAAACACCTCGCGGAATAGTCTTTAGGTCAATTTTATACGCATGAAAAAGGGGATTGTTTGTGCAATCCCCTTTACTTTTGCTTTTCTTCTTTCGATTTTTTCTTTCGAGTTCCCTTTTCATTTTCCTGGGTCGCTGCAACCATTTTTCTCGACTGCTGATGACGGCGAATCGCTTCATCTAACCTTCGATATCGTGCTTCCTTTTTATCACTCTGCGAAATCTGTACAATCATTCGTTCCATAATTTCATAAAAACTTTTCTCTTTGGATGAAAATGCCTCTGACGTAGCTTCTTCTTCCTTTTTTGCTTCCTTTCCACAAAAATCAACGATTTTTGTATCTTTTCCTGCAAACTGCTCCTTAATCTCTCGAAGCTGCATTCCGTCTTTCTTCAGTTCTTTCACCCTAAAAAAACGCTGAAGGTCCTTTTCTGTGTAGTATCGGTGTCCCATATCATTTCTTCCGATGTCAAATCCCAGTTCCTCCTCCCAATAACGCAATACATGAGGTTCTAACTGCAACAGTTTCGACATTTCAGAAATGAGATATCTGGTTTCACTCATACCCATAACCTCCTTCATAAGAAATTCCGTAAACTTTCTTATATAACAATGTGAGTGGTACAATGCCCTCTCTAAGACATTATACCACTCACATATTGAAATACAAGAATTTCTCTTCGACAGATTTTGCACCCAAAATTTATCTTTGCTAATTTTTCTGCGCATTTACAAATCGTGTATACTCTGGCATCCATACCAAATTTACGGTACCAATTGGGCCGTTTCTTTGTTTTGCAATAATGATTTCTGCCATATTTTTATTTTCTGTATCTTTATTATAATAATCGTCTCGGTAAATAAACATTACTACGTCAGCGTCCTGCTCAATCGCTCCAGATTCACGCAAATCCGAAAGCATAGGTCGTTTGTCATCACGTTTTTCAACCGCACGACTAAGCTGAGACAAAGATACTACTGGTACATTTAATTCTCTGGCCACACCTTTTAATGCACGAGAAATTTCAGAAATTTCCTGCTGACGGGAATCTCCTCCTTTTCCACTTCCAGACATCAACTGCAAATAGTCAATGATAATGATATCCAATCCATGTTCTAATTTAAATTTTCTACATTTAGAACGCAGTTCCGAAATCGAAATACCAGGTGTATCATCAATAATCAGCTTAGAATTACCAATAATACCTGCTCCTTCAATCAATTTCGCCCAATCTTCATCTTCCAGATTACCAGTTCGAATCTTCTGCGAATCCACCTTTGATTCCAAAGAAAACAGACGGTTTACCAACTGTTCCTTACTCATTTCCAAGCTGAAAATCGCAACAGTTTTATTTTGACGAAATGCCATATACTGTGCAATATTCAAAACAAACGCAGTTTTTCCCATAGATGGACGGGCTGCCACCAAAATAAAATCAGAGGGCTGGAAGCCAGATGTCTTATAATCCAAGTCAACAAATCCTGTCGGAATACCTGTAACCTGTCCCTTTGTCTGAGATGCCATTTCAATTTTCTCTAAAGCATTTAACACAACTTGACGAATTGGAACATGTTCTCCACCTGTTCTTCTTTGCAACAGCTGAAACATTCTCTTTTCGGTATCCTCAAGAATTACTTCTACCGACTCCTTGTCCAAATAACAGGTATTTGCAATTTCCTCAGTCAGCTTAATCATTCTGCGAAGCATCGCCTTCTCACTTACAATATTGGCATAATACTTCACATTTGCAGATGTCGGAACTGCTGTTAATAAATCCTTCGCAAACTCCATACTGCTGACTTCGGTCGGTACATCTTTTTCCTTTAATTTTACCGGAAGTGTAACAAAGTCAATTGGCTTTCCTTCGTTATACAATTCTACCATGGCGTCAAACACTACACCCATCTGCTGAAGGTAAAAATCGCCTCCAGTCAGAATCTCTCCAGCTGTCATAACGGCATCCCTGCTCATCATCATACAACCGATTACCGAACGTTCCGCTTCTTCACTATGGGGCAAAATTCTTTTAATCAGTGCCTCTTCCATGAAAAATCGCCTCCTAAGCCTCTTTTACAATTACTTTCAATTCTCCTGTTACCTTTGGATGCAGACGAATTGGAACCATAGTTGTTCCAAGCTGTCTGATTGGGTTTGGCAGAACCAATTTCTTCTTATCTAAATCATAGCCTAACTGTTTTTTAGCCGCTTCAGCAATTTCTTTTGTAGAGATAGAGCCAAATGTTTTTCCGCCTTCTCCCACTTTAATTCCTACAGTAACTTCTTTCTCTTTTAATTCTGCTGCAAATGCTTTCGCTGCATCCAGATTTTCCTGTTCCACTTTTTCTTTGTGAGATTTCTGTAATTTCAAATCATTCAGATTCTTTGCAGTTGCTTCAATCCCCAATTTTTTAGGAAGCAGCATGTTACGTGCATATCCATCACTAACTTCTACAACCTGTCCTTTTTTTCCTAATGCTTTTACATCTTCAAGCAAAATAACTTTCATAATAAATCTCCCTCCATAAATATTTCGATTGACCGCTTATATATCTCCGTCATCAAGCATCGTCTGTAAAGTTTTCTTCAAAATCTCTTTTGCTTCTTCTATCGTATGATTTGCAAGTTGTGTTCCAGCCATATTTAAATGACCGCCTCCACCCATGCGTTCCATAATAATCTGAACATTAATTTCATCAATAGAACGTGCACTAATATAAATCATGTCTTTATAATCCGTAAGCACAAAGGATGCTTTTACTCCCACGACATTCAACAACTCGTTTGCCGCCTGTGCGCCCACTACGGTAGGACTTTCTAATCCTTCACTATCGCAGACAGAAATTGCAAAGTATTCTCTAAATACTTCTGCGTTTGAAATAGCATCTCCACGCGCACGATAATTATCGATATTCTCTCTAAACAGCTTGCGAACTCTTGTAACATCCGCACCACAACGACGCAAAAATGCAGCTGCCTCAAACGTACGAACTCCTGTTTTTGAAAGGAAATTGTTCGTATCAATCATAATACCAGCATAAATACTATCCGCTTCTAACGTATCAATTCGAATTCCTTCCGCAAAATACTGTAAGATTTCCGCAATCATTTCACTCGCAGATGATGCATATGGTTCAATATAGGAAAGAACTGGGTTTGGAATTACGTCCTGTCCTTGACGATGATGGTCTAATACAACGATTGTTTTTGTCATAGACAACAATTCTTCACATTCTACATAATTTTTACGATTTGTATCAACAACGACCAAAACCGTATTTTCATCCATCAATTCTTTCGCTTCTTCATTTGTCACAAACATCTCAGGACCATGTTCTTTGCTCTTTATGAACGCCTCCATCAATGGGCAGATGGAAGATGTTGGGTCATTCAAAACGATATACGCTTTTTTATCCAAGGTTCTTGCCGCACGATAAATTCCAACCGCTGCCCCAAAACTATCCACATCCGTAATCCTGTGTCCCATGACAACAACTTTATCTTTACTCTTCATAAACTCTTTCAATGCCAAAGCCTTTACACGAGCCTTTACACGAGTCGTTTTTTCTACCATCTGTGACTTTGCACCAAAATAAGTAATCTTCTTTCCTTCTTTTACAACAGCCTGGTCACCACCTCGACCTAACGCCATTTCAATTGCCGTATGCGCATACTCCGTACATTGTACAAACGTATCACAGCCCATACCAACACCAATACTCATCGTAACAGGCATCTTAAGTCCCTTAACATTGACACCCTTTACGTCCTCTAAGATGCTAAACTTATTTTCAATCAAAATATCCAACGTTTTTCTTTTCATTACGAAGAAATATTTGTCCTTTTCCAGTTTTCGCACAATCACATCCATAGAAGAAAAATATTTGTTAATCCTACTCTCAACTAAGGCAACAAACAAACCACTTCTTGTCGATTCCAGATTCTCCGTTGCCTCCTCACAGTTATCCAGATACAACAACCCAGATACCATCTGTTCATCTTTATTCTTCTTGATATAAAGATTCAGTTCGGTTTCATCAAACAAATACAGTGCAACCAAATAACTCTGGTCCTTCTCCACATCCACAATTTCCGAGGATTCTAACAATTCATCAATCTCTACACGTTTCATGCGAACACGATAATCGTGCTCCTGATAAGAAATATCCACTTCACGAATCTCTTCCTGCATCGGAAGCTTATCCTGTGTAATGGATGAAAAAATACTTGTAATCGAACGTCTATATTTTTTATCTTTGCCTGTCAGATACAAAAATTCCTCATTCATCCACAAAATCTTACCTTCTCGGTCTAACAAGGCATGTGGAACCGTCAATTTTTCCAGCAACTTTTTTTGCACCTGTCCATAATGAGTAGCGAAAGAAACCATTTCGTTTACAAGAATGGACCTATTATGCCAATATAACCATCCTGCCGCAATCGCATAGAGGAAAACAAAAAAATTCACAATTCCTCCCGCTTTTGGGTTCACAATATATACGATAAGATTCATTACCAGCAAAATTGCAGTTAACCACAACGGCCATAACATATAGGTCTTAAATTTGCCTCTTAACTTGATTTTTTCATTCATAACTATTACCCAATCATTTATTTTTTCACAAAATATCCGAAGTTACTCCGACATTATACCATTTTCAAGTCTAAGAAAAAAGTCTTTTTGTATTTTTCTTTCAATCTTATTTCAATCTTTTCCGAACGTTCTTATGTAATAAAAAAACGCCGCTGCATCTACAACGGCGTCTATCTTCAACAAAATGTATCCCAGAAATTAATCTGTAACATATGGCATAATAGCGATATGTCTTGCTTTTTTGATTTCTAATGTCAAAGCTCTCTGATGTTTTGCACAGTTTCCTGTGATTCTTCTTGGAAGAATTTTTCCTCTTTCAGAAACATATTTTCTTAATTTGTTAACATCTTTGTAGCTGATTTCATTATTTTCAGTTCCACAGAATACACAAACTTTTTTTCTTCTACGTCCAGCTCTTCTTTTCATAGCAGCGTCTGGTCTTTCACTCTTATTGTAAGCCATGAGTCTTACCTCCTTTACGAACTCTATCCATTTGAATCTTCTTGGTTCATCTAACCTCAGATTCCTTTTACAAATTCATTTACGAATCAATTTACGATTAAATTCTCGTACGCATCACTGCGTTTTACTTATTAGTTAAATGGCAATTCTTCGTCGATGCCATCAGGAATATTCATAAAACCATCAGCGGAAACGTTACTGCTTGGTGCTGCAGAACCGTTATTTCTTCCGTTATAACCACCATAATTATTGTTCTGATAGCCATTACCCTGGTAACCGCCATTCTGATAACTGTTGTTATTCTGGTAGTTATTGTTCTGATAGTTATTAGCCTGATAACCATTTCCCTGATGATTATCAGTAGATGCTTTGCTTTCAGCAAATTCCTGTTCTTCTACAACAACATCTGTTGTATATACTTTCTGACCATCTCGGTTTGTGTAACTTCCTGTCTGAATACGACCAGTTACCAAAACCTTTAAGCCCTGACGGAAATATTTTTCAGCAAATTCTGCTGTTTTACCAAAAGATACACAGTTGATGAAATCTGCACTTGCTTCTCCATCTCTACGGAATCTTCTGTCTACTGCCAGAGTAAATCTTGCAACTGCCATTGAATTATCTCCTGAAGAATATCTAACCTCAGGATCTCTTGTTAAACGTCCCATTAAAATTACTTTATTCATAGTATAACCTCTCTAAATATCTAACCTAATCAAAATGTTTGTACTTCTAGTTTCTGATTTCTACCGCTACCGGTAACCATAATGGGTTTTGTACTTAAGAAATTAAGCTTCTTTTTTAACAACTAAATATCTTAAAACATTTTCCATAATGCGAACGCGTTTTTCGAGTTCTGCTGGACATGTTGCTTCTGCTTCGAACTGGATGAAGTAGTAGAAACCTTCTCTCATTTTCTGAACTTCGTAAGCTAATCTTTTCTTACCCCATTCTTCAACTTCTGTAATAGTTCCACCGAAACGTGTAATGTAAGCTTTTGCTTTTTCTACAACTGCTTCGCGAGCTTCATCTTCGATTTTTGCATTAACAACCAATGCTAATTCGTATTTGCTCATGTCATTTACCTCCTTCTGGCCTTTTGGCTTTCGGCGCTTACCGAAAACAAGGATAATTATTATATATCACAATTTTGTATTATAACATAGCGATTTTACAATTTCAAGCATTTTCTACATTCTTTTTCACTAATTTTTTCGTGTTCTTCTCGACTAATTTTCTGGCAATCATAATCTGATGCCCACATCCCATACACTTCAAACGAAAATCTGCTCCCACGCGTAAAATTTCCCATTCGCTACTTCCACAAGGATGCTGTTTTTTCATAGTCACAAGATCGCCTAAATCATATTGATATGCCATTTCACTCACCCACACACTTTCTTCTATCATTTATAATTTTCACATCTTTTTAATAAGTTGCAATCCATCTGGCCTGCACTACAAACCTTATATTTTTATTGTAACTACAAGTAGAGAGGGTAATAATAAAATCATCCCCTGATAAATATGGCGTCTGAAAATCCACTTCAGAACTATCCGCCATCTCCATCAAATACTGTTGAAATTCCTCCCCATGCGTCTGATAAAACGTATAGGTCTTGCTATTTACATGTGCATACTGCATAGAGAAAATTTCATAACGATGCTTGCCTTTTGGCGTACAAATCCATATATATGGACTATCCTTATACTTACCTTTCTCATACAAATCACTCAAAGCGCCAAACATTGAGCCATTTTTCATATTGTGACCATAAATAATCGTATTACAATCTGAAAAAGTTCCACTATTTGTATAATCTACAAAAATAGACCCTGCAGAATTATATTTTTTATAAATGGTTCGTTTTAAATAATAATCATTATCCTTCGCTTGAACAATCGGATAACTGATGCTTGGAATTGCTTCTACTTCAATCCACCCAATAACATCTGAGTTAATACTCTGCAATTCTTCAAAATCCACCTCAGGTGCTGGATACTCTGGAAGTTTTGGATATAACACTTCCACTTCACCTTCATCGTTGATTACTTCTTTTTCTTCTACGATAACTGGCGGTTCTATCGGCTTATCTACGACTTGGTCGCTAATATCCACATATTGGTCAGTTCCTTCCTTATATTCAGAAAAAATAGAATATAACTGATAGGATGAAAATAAAAACACTGCGATTGCCAGAACTAACATGGCATTCCACAAAAAGTTAGAACGTCTTTCTTTTTTCATATAAATCCTTTCTTAAACTTTCCTATTTCCTATTCATTCTATCACATTTTTTCACAAAAAGGAAACCTTGCAGGCAAAAATCTTTCGTGATAAGATAATGTTATCTTAATAAAAAGAGAGGTTTTATCATGACGTACATAAAAAAATATTTACACCATTTATTTGTCGACGGCATCAATGGTATGGCACTTGGTTTATTTGCTACCTTTATCTGGGGCAATCTTCTCCAACAAATCGGTTTCTATACCTCAGGTTCCATCAGCATACTCATCTATAACTTCGGAAAACTCCTCTGCTCTCTTACTTGTGTTGGGATTGGCATTGGTATCGCCCACAAATTCCAAGAAGGATTATGGATTACCATATGCTCTGCAATCTGTGCGATGGCAGGAGGACATGCCTTGGAATTTCTTTCAGGCTCCATTTTCTCAGGTAACTCCATTCTCTTAAACTCACCTGGTGAACCTTTAGGAGCATTTGTTGCCGCATATGTGGGAATCGAAATCGGACATCTTCTGGCGAATAAAACAAAATGGGATTTTCTTATCACTCCAATTCTTACCCTTTGTTCTGGAGTAGCAACAGGTCTTTTGGTTGGACCATATATCAGTATGTTTTCCTCATGGTTTGGCGAGCTCATTTCTTGGAGTACCCAACAAAGTCCTCTTCTCATGGGCGTACTCGTTTCTGTTTTTATGGGAATTGCCTCCACATTACCGATTCATGCAATCACCATCGCTTCTAGTCTTCATCTTTCAGGATTAGCAGCTGGTGCCGCAGCGATTGGTTGTTGCTGCCATATGGTTGGTTTTGCAGTTGCAAGTTATCCAGAAAATAAACTCAGCGGTTTGATTTCTCAGAGTATCGGAAGTTCCACCCTGCAAATGGCTAATATCTTTCGAAATCCACTGATTTTACTACCTGTTGTTTTATCTAGTGCAATTTTAGGACCTCTTTCAACCGTCGTATTTAAAATGAGTAATTCATACACAAGTGCAGGTCTTGGTTCCTTAGGATTTAACTGTTCCATCTCCGCATGGCAGTATATGACCCTGAACCAAAGTACAGGTTTAGTTTTAGCTAAAATCCTTCTTATGCACTTTGTTCTTCCTGCAATTTTTACCTTATTCTTTTCAAATTGGATGAGAAAACACAAATGGATTAAATTAGGAGACATGAAACTAGACTTTTAAAGAGTTTCATTTGAATACATACAAATTTAAAAATGTCATAATACAGCAATCAATGTTTTGACCTGTATTATGACATTTTTTATAGATAACAATATTTTACAACAACTGAGCTCTCAATTCTTCTGCACTTAATGGAGATAAATATGCTGGTGGTACATCAAAAGCCGTATGACATCCCACAAAACCGCGTTCTTTCATTCTTATCAATGCTCTCGCATATGCAACCAATACGCTAGATGTAAACTCTGGATTAGAACCCAAATTCAAAGAATATTCAATCATCTGATGAGTACTTTCATCAGCTCCAGTCAAACCACTTCTCATAACAAAACCACCATGTGGCATCTTGTTATGCACTGCATCAAATTCTTCTTCTGTAATAAATGTTACTGTAGTATCGTATTCTGCAAAATAGTTTTTCATTGTCTTGATGGAAGTTTCAATCAAATTCAAATCTGCACCTTCCTCAGCCACTACATAACATTCTCTTACATGTTTCTGGCGTGTTGTCAATTCTGGCATTTTTCCTTCACGAACCTGATCCATAGCTTCCTGTACTGGTACAGTATACTGAATACCACGTTTTACTCCAGGAATACGACGAATTGCATCCGAATGTCCCTGACTAACTCCTTTTCCCCAGAAGGTATATGTTTTTCCATTTGGCAGAATTGATTCCGCATAAATACGATTCAAAGAGAACAGACCTGGATCCCATCCCAGGGAAATCAAACCAATATGTCCAGATTCTTTGCATACTGCATCTACTGCCGCAAAATGTTCTGGAATCTTAGCATGTGTATCAAAACTATCGATTACATTAAAATATTTCGCTAATTCAGGAGTCTGTTTTGGCAGGTCTGTCGCACTTCCACCACAAATAATCATCACATCAATAGCATCTGTCATATTTTTTGCATCATCCATTGTGTAAGCTTTTGCACCTTCTGTTGCAATTTTTACTGTTTCTGGATTTCTTCTGGTAAATACACCTACCAATTCCATATCTGGATTCTGACGAATAGCCATCTCAACGCCTTTTCCTAAGTTTCCGTAACCTGCAATACCGATTTTAATTTTATTCATAATAATTCCTCACATTTTCATATGGTACGTTAGAAAATTTCAATTTAAAATAACAGTAGCATATTATCATATCTTTTTTTAAATTTCAACACTTTATCAATTTAAATTGTGATGCAATTTTTAACAATTTTTACTTTCATATACAGTTATCCTGTAATTGGAATAAAAAAAGAAATGCATTTCAGCATTTCTCACATTTTAGAAGAGGCGCAGACCGGATTTGAACCGGTGGATACTGGTGTTGCAGACCATTGCCTTACCACTTGGCTACTGCGCCATCTTATTTAATTATATGAAAGAGTTTAACATATTATGCTAACTTTTTCAAGTGACTCCTACGGGAATCGAACCCGTGTTACCGCCGTGAAAGGGCGATGTCTTGACCGCTTGACCAAGGAGCCATATCTAAGCTCCCCCAGTTGGACTCGAACCAACGACACCACGGTTAACAGCCGTGTGCTCTACCGACTGAGCTATGGAGGAACATTCCTTTAAAAGAAAGTACCTTACGTACCTTCAAAACTACATACACGACACATCCTGTTTTTCTTTTCTCTATGATGCGATTAACCACCTTTGCTTGGCTCGTGACTTTTGTATTATATAACAGCTTTTCTTGTTTGTCAAGCGCTTTTTTATTTTTTTTAAATCTTTTTTTACCAAACACTTTAGGTCAAACCCTCGACCGATTAGTAACAGTCAGCTGCACACATTACTGTGCTTCCACCTCTGCCCTATCTACCTCGTCGTCTTCAAGGGGTCTTACTTCTTTCGAATGGGATATCTCATCTTGAGGGGGGCTTCACGC